>Ga0209200_1000342_pt1 | contig 52890 bp, 34 predicted proteins | sample AD_UKC033_MetaG_FD_184406 | JGI IMG/M metagenome (GOLD analysis project Ga0209200, IMG submission 184406) | Active sludge microbial communities of municipal wastewater-treating anaerobic digesters from USA - AD_UKC033_MetaG (SPAdes) (version 2) | ecosystem: Engineered > Bioreactor > Anaerobic >... | reverse complement strand
GGTGCGGGTCGGCGTCGCCGTGGGGCCAGTGGTCGGCGTCGGCGTGCGGGTGGGGGTGCGGGTAGGGGTGGGCGTGGGGGGCGCCATCGAGACGGCATAGGTGAAGACCAGCCGCGGCCGGATCGCTGGGTCCGCGTGCTCGCTGGAGGCGAAATCGTAGTTGACGCCGCCGCTGCCGCTGCTCCCCTTGATCGCCAGGCCATGGTTGGTCTGGCTGCCTGCGTTCCACTCCGCCAGCGCCTGGGTCACGTCGAAACGTTCCCAGACCTTGACCTCGTCCAGCCGTTGTTGGGAGAGCAAGACGCCGCTGCGGTCCGATGGGATGCCGTTGGCGCCGGCCGTCGTCCACAGAACCGAGTTGGTCGCCCGATTCCAGGTCGCCTGTTCCTCGCCCCAGTTGCGGCGCAGTGCATAGGCGCCGGCATCGACCCAGTTGGTTTCGTTGGAGCGCGAGTTGACATAGAGCTCCAGATAGCCCGCGACGATGGTCGCCTGGCTGGGAATGACGCCGGTCAGGTCGAACTTGAGCAGCGACGCCCATTCGTCGTTGGGCCGCACCGAGACGCGCGTCAACGTGCCGTAGTTGGCGTCGGCGCTCCAACTGCTGAGATAGGTGTCGGTGACGCCGTTGTAGCCGTTGCTGCCCGGCTGCAAGACGACGCGCACCTGCTGGACGGTGTTGAGGCGTTTGAGGTTGACGAAGTGGAAGGTGTCGTCGCCGTCGCCGTTGTTGTAGATGCGGAAATCGCTGCCGCCCGGCTGGCGATTGCCGAAATAGGCGTTGTTCAGCACCTGCGTCACCGTGCGCCACTGGCCGCTGTTCTGCTTCTGCACCGTGAAGCCCAGCGCATAGGGGTCGTTGAGCGCGTCATATTCCAGCCGCCAGCTCCCTGTGCCCTGGTCCAGGTAGGTCACGGTGATGCTGATCGCGTTGCTGCCGCCCATCACATAGGCATCGTCCACGTTGAAATACATGTAGGGGTTGCTGGCGCCGTTGGTGCGCCGGGCGTAGCGCCCCCGCATGTCGCCGGTCACATTCCAGAGCGGCACGGTCGCGCCGCCGGGGACGCTGTTGTTCTGGTAGAGCCAGAAGTTGAAGTTGCCCCGCTGCGGATACCAGGTGGAGACCGGCTCGCGCAGCGCGGTCCAGACCGACGGGGTGTTCTGCACCGTGCGACCCAGATAGAGGTTGGAGAAATTCCACAGGCTTTTCTCGAAGGGGGTTGCGCCGGTCAGCAGATCCCATTTGGCCACGAAATAGGCCGGGTGCTTGTCCAGCGCGTTGAGGATCGCCCAGTAGACATCCGATTCGGTCTCCAGCCCGCTGCGGTAGATCTCCCAGGCCAGCGGGCCGGCGGTGTTGGGGAAGGAGAGCATGGCATCGTACTGGCCGGCGCGGTAGTCGTTGTGGCTGGGATTGTCGATCACCTGGTCATCGTGATCCACCAGCAGGCGGTTGTGCTTGAAGCCAACGCCCTGGTTGCCGGCATAGTCGGTGAACTCGCGGCGTTCCCAGCGCTGGGTGAAGAAGGGCGCGTGCTGCAGCATCAGCGGCTTGTTGCGCCAGGCCGAGGTGTAGATATCGGTGATCGCGTTGACCGTCTGCACCCAGCCGTTGGCGGTCAGCCCGTTGGCGGTCAGGCAGGCGTCCACCTCGTTGTCCGCGGGGATCGTCTCGCCGTACATGCCGGAGCTGATCTCCACAAAGGCGACGCGCGGATCGTTGCCGTAGCGCGCGGCCGCGGCGTGGATAAAGCTCGACCAGGCCGTCTGGTAGCTGGTCGACCAGTATTTGGGCACGATATGGCTTTGGCCGTTGATGGTGCAGGTGACGTAGCCATTGGGGTGCTGCTGCATGTACCACTGCGGCAGCCAGGCGCCGCCGCAGCAGAGACCATCGTAGCTGTTGAAGCGAATCCCCGTCGGCTTGCCCAGCGCCGCCTCCGCCTGCAGCCAGCTATCGACCAACTGCCAGTCGTAGGTTCCCTGGGCGGTGGTTTCGATACGGCTCCATTGGAAATTCATCTGGCCGCCCACCACGTAGGGGTATTCCGCCGGGTCGGTGTGCCGCCAGTCCAGGAAGACGTAGACGCCGGGCTGGGGCCAGGGAGGGGTGAGCTCCGGGCTGGCTTCCGGCTGGGCCGGCGCGGCGGCCGGCGCCGGTGTGACGGCCGCTTCGGCCTGGCCAGGGGGTGTGGAGGAGGAACGGGCCGAGGCCACGGTCCATCCGGTGAGGAGGAGCAGGGGAATGGCCAGCGCCAGGCCGGCCAACGCCAGCGATCGTCGCCGTGAGTTCATTGTTCATTTACCTCGTTGTGGCCAGATGAGCCGCTGGCGCCTGTGGGCGACCATATCGCGACTCATCCGGGCGGCGATCTTGTCAGGATCGGGATGGAAATTTAAGACTGTGCGGCGACCGCCTGCCGGGCCGACGCGTCGGGCCCAACCGGGCGACTCGGCCGCCAAGGGCGATTTCTAAAGTCACGGGCCGAACAGTCACTGCGATTCTAGCTAACTTCCGGCGATAAGTCAATGGGAAATCAGTACTAAAGCCGGCATACGTGGTATAATCGCGTCATGACCGAGCTGGCCATCGAGACCGAGCAACTGAGCAAGCAATTCATCCTGCCGCGCGGGTGGGCTGAGCTGCTGCGGCCTGGCAAGCGGCGCCGCACGGAGGCCGACCGCAGCGTCGTCGCCGTGGACGGCGTCACCCTGACGGTAAACGCAGGGGAACTGTACGGGCTGCTGGGGCCCAACGGCGCCGGCAAGACGACGTTGATCCGGCTGCTCTGCACCATGATCGTGCCCAGCAGCGGCCGCGGCAGCATCTTCGGCATCGATCTGGGGGAAAGCAACCAGATCCGCCAGTTGATCGGCATGGCCTCGGGCGACGAACGCAGCTTCTACTGGCGGCTCAGCGGGCGACACAACCTGGAATTCTTCGGCGTGCTCTGCGGGCTGAGCGAAGCCCAGGCCAGCCGGCGCGCCGGCGAGCTGCTGGAACAGGTCGATCTGGCCAGCCACGCCGACCGCCCGTTTCGCACCTACTCCAGTGGCCAGAAGCAGCGGCTGAGCATCGCGCGGGCGCTGCTGCACCGCCCGCGCCTGCTCTTTTTGGACGAGCCAACCCGCAGCCTGGACCCGACCGCCACCCTGCGCCTGCACGAGTTCATCGAGCAGGAGCTGCTGGCGGGCCAGGGGATGACCATTCTGCTGACCACCCATCGCCTGGACGAGGCCGCCCGCCTCAGCCAGCGCATCGGCATCATGGCCGGCGGGCGCCTGCAGGCGCAGGGGACGCCCGACGAGCTGCGGGCCAGGCTGGGGCCAACGGCCAGCTATCACGTGCAGGTTGGCCAGCTTGCCGGCGATGCGGCCGGCCTGGCCGAGAATCTGCCCGGACGCCTGCACGTCCAGCCTGGCGGCCAGCCCGGTCGGTGGCTGTTGGAGCTGGAGGATGTCGGCGACGAGGCCGGGCTGGCCGAGCTGCTGCGCCGCATCGTGCTGGCCGGCGGCCAGATATACGACGTGCAGCGCCAGCAAGCCACGCTGGAGCAGGTCTTCACCCGCTTCACAGGCCGATAAACCAGCGCACACCTCACATCACGCCTCACGATCACGCACCACGCATCACGCATCACGCATCACAATCACACACCACACATCTCAATCACGCATCACGCATCACGCATTACGCATCACGCATCACGCATCACAATCACGCACCGCACATCTCAATCACGCATCACGCCCTACGCATCACAATCACGCACCGCACATCTCAATCACGCATTACGCATTACGCATCACGCATTACGCATCACAATCACACACCACACATCTCAATCACACATCACGCATCACGCATCACGCATCATGACTCGCGCCCTGGCCTTCCTGCGCCGCGATCTGCGGCTTCAACTGAGCTACCGCTTCGCGTTCCTCTTGCAGATTTCCGGCATCTTCTTCAATCTGCTGGTCTTCTATTTCCTCAGCAAGCTGGTGGGGCCGTCGGCTGCGCCCTATCTGGAGCCTTACGGCGGCGACTATTTCGCCTTTGTCCTGATCGGCCTGGCCTTTTCCGGCTACTTCGGCGTGGGCTTGCAGGGCTTCGCCGGCACCATCCGCGAGGCGCAGACCACGGGCACGCTGGAGGCCATGCTGCTGACGCCGACGCGCCTCAGCACCATCGTCCTCTCCAGCAGCATCTATGACTACGGCTTTGTCACCTTTCAGGTGATGGTCTACCTGGTGCTGGGGGCGCTCCTCTTCGGCGTGCAGCTTCGCGGCAACGTGCCGGCCGCGCTGGTGATCCTGATCCTGACCATCGTGGCCATGACCGCGGTGGGCATCATCGCGGCCAGCTTCATCATGGTGCTCAAACGGGGCGATCCGGTGACCTGGCTCTTCAACTCGCTGGGGCTGCTGCTGGGCGGCGTCTACTACCCGGTCAGCCTGATGCCTGAGTGGCTGCAGACCCTTTCCTGGCTGCTGCCCATCACCTACTCGCTGGATGGCATGCGCCGCGCCCTGCTGACCGATGCCTCCTTCCAGGAACTGCTGCCCAACATCGTGGCCTTGTCGATCTTCTCGATCATCCTGGTGCCGGTCAGCTTGGCCATCTTCCGCCGCGCTGTGCATCGCGCCAAGGTCGACGGCAGCCTGGCGCACTTCTGACGCGGCTGGCGGGGGCGTCCCCGCAGATTTCGATACGGCGGCCTACTCAATCTGCGGGGGGCAACAAAAGACGGCGCTGCGGCGACGCGTTTGCAAACGCGTCGCCGCAGCGCCGTGCTCTCTCAGGACGACGCTCAGTTGGGTCGCTGCAGCCGTAGGGCAGGGTCGCCCAGCAGGGTGAAGGTCTCGATCAGGTCCTGCATCAGATCGCGCTCGGCGCTCAGATCCTGCTTGCCCAGCATGATCGCCTCGCCCACCGTGGGCGCATCGCCGAAGAGATGGGTGTAGATGTTGCCGGCCAACTGGCTTTGGTCCGTGGCCAGCGATTCGCTGGTGGGCACAAAGGCCGCCACCACGCCGCCATCCCGGTTGAAGAGCAGCTCTTCTCCCATGCTGGCGGCCTGTGGATGGTGGAAATAGCCCACCAGACAGGTCATGGTCATCAGGAAGGGCTGGGTGGCATTGTGCAGGCTGACCGCGTCGGTGATGCTCAGGATCTTCTCCTGCGCCCAGACATTCATGCTGCCGTGGCCCACATAAGTCACCATGCCGACCCCTTGGTTGAGCTGGTCGATCACCGCCCCGTTGGGGTCGGCGCTCTGGCCCAGATAGACCTTCTCAGCCTCATAGCTGGCCGGCAGGTAATTGGTCGCCAGGTCGTCGCTGATCTCCTGGAAGGAGGTCTGCTTGTCGTCGGCCACGAAGAGCGCCCGCCCGGCCCAGTTGGCCGCGTTCGGATCCTGCTCATAGGCCAGCGTCTTGGCTACCACCGTGGCCACCTGTTCAGCCGTCTGCGCCGGGATGCGTCCCACGGCCATGTCCGGCCGGTCATCCTGCTCGTCCAGGCTGACAAACCAGTTGTCGCTGGCCGTCTCGCCCACGAAATGCGTCTGCAACAGATAGGTCGGGATCAGGTTGGGCGTTCCATCCGCCAGAAAGCCCCGGTAGTCGTAGCTGGCGTCGCCCACCAACAGCAAAAAGCGCGGGGCCGGGCCGGGCCAGTTGTCGCGGGCATAGCGCATGTAGTCGCGAACGGCCGCGGGATCGACCATGCCGCCGCTGAAGGTGTCATACACATCCTGAATCTCGGCCACGGTTACGCGCAAACCCTGCTCGCGGCGATAGTCGACCAATGGCTGCAAGGCCGCGGCGAAGTCAGATGGGGTGATGACGATGTAGTCGGCGCCCTCGCTGTTCTGGCGCAGGTCTGCGCTGTTGGCCGGCAGGATCGCCTGCGGCGTCAGGCGCGCGCCAGCCGTGGCCAGGGCATAGCGCCGCAGGCCCTCGCCCTCGTCGTCCTGGAAGCTCAGCCCCTCGGCTGAAGTCGTCGCCCCAGTCAACGGCGTGGCCGCGGCCGGATCGGTCACCTCCCACAGCAGCGCCTGGGCCGCATCGGCCTCAGCCACCGCCACGGGCGCGCCCGCCTCGATGCCGAAGAGCAACTGCTGGTCAGGCGCCGCGGCCAGTTGGCGCTCATAGGCCAGGTCGACGCGGTCCAGGTAGAGCATGTCCACCGTGGCCCCGGTGTCGCCGGGGGCGGAGAGGGTGAGGGTGTTGCCGGCGGCCTGCACCACATCGGCCGGCAGGGTGGCCGTCACCGTGCGCGTGCCCTGGCCATCCCAGGCCGCCTCCGCCACCTGCTGGCCGTTGACCAGCAGCAGGGCGCGGTGGTCAGGATCCGCCGCCGCGTCCTGGGTGTTGCCCCACAGCGTCACACTCAGTTCCACATCGCCGCCGGCCCAGCCGGGCAGGTCGAAGGGCAGGTCGAAGGTGGCCGGCGCAAAGAGCGACTGCCAGAGCCAGTGATCGCTGTCGGCCGGAAGCTGCGACAGATAGGTGATGTTCTCTTCCAGCGTCTGGCGGTCGGTGAAGCTTGTTCGGAGCTGCGCCGAAGCCGTCGCCGCCGGCGTCAGCGTGCGGCCCACCTCGCTCCGGGGTTGGTCGCCCCAGCTCAGCCAATAGACATTTTCCCAGCCATAGCGGCTGGCGCGCGGCGCGCCGTAGAAGGTCAGATCCAGCGTGTCGCCGCTGCCCTGGCTGATCAGCGTCACCGGCTCGCCGTCCAGGGTCAGGGTCAGCCGGCTGGGGTCGCCGGCCGCCGGATCGAAGCCGGCCGCGGCCAGGTCGGCCGCGGTGACGCCGTAGAGGCCAGGCTCGCTCACCACGAACTTGACCGCGTCCACCGGCTGGACCGTGGCCGGTGCGGTGGACGCGGCCACGGCCGGCGCGGTCGGCGTGGCGCTGGGTGTGGCCGCCTTGCGGCTACACCCAGCCAGCAGAAGGGCGATCACAAGGAACAGCGCCAGCCGGGCGGCCTGCCTGGCTCCATGCGAACGAAGGTGCGGAAAAGGCATGAGCTGTCGCTACTCCTGATTTACCGGCGCCGCCAGACGAAGAAGACCACCAGCGCCAGCAGTCCTGCGCCGCAGACAGCCCCGCCGCCGACGACCGCCAGCAGGCCGGAGGCGCCGGCGCCCCCGCTCGCCGAATCAGAGGGGCGAGGGGTGGCGGTGGGGCGCAGCAGCTGCGCCTGCGGCGCGGCCTCCTGGGCCGGCGCGGCCTCGGCCACCGTCTGCGGCGTGGCTGTGGCGTCCGGCGCGGCCGCGCCGCTGGTCGGCTCGGCCGTGGCCGCGGCCTGATCTGCGACCGCGGGGGTCGTGGCGGTATCCTGCAACACGCCGGTCTGGCTCTCGCTCCGCTCCGCGGCGGCCGCGGCCGCCACGGTGGCATCTTTCGCCGCGGCATCCTGTCCGTCAGTGGTCACGGCCGCCGTGGCCGGCGTCGTGAGCGCCGGATTGACCGGCGCGCTGGTCGGCGCGGCGGCTGGCGGGATGGTTGGCGCGCTGGTGGTGGTTGGCGGCGCGGTGTTGGTGGCTGCCGGGGTATCCTGCACCAACGGCTGCGAGGTGGCGGTGGGCGGCGGGGTGTTCTGCACCAACGGCTGCGTCGTGGCGGTGGGCGGCGGGGTATTCTGCGCCAACGGCTGCGTCGTGGCGGTGGGCGAGGTGGCGGTCGGCTGCGTCGTTGGCGTCGCCGTGGAACCGGCCGCGGCCTGCTGCACCGTGCCCAGCGGGTTGCGCTCCCCGCCGCGCGTGAATTCGATCAGCCAATAGTAATAAACCTGCCCGGCTGTCACGCCGTTATCGACGTATTCGTAATCCTTGCCGGCGACGGCTGTACCGGTAGCCTGCACCGTTGCGATGTCCGCGGCCTGCGCCGGGTCGTTGGTGGTTCCGCGTTGAATGATGAAAGCGGCTGTGTCCGTTTCGGTCTCTGTGCCCCATAAGACGACCAACTGGCTGGAAGATGCTCCCTGGTCGATGCGGAAGTAGCTGAGGTTGACGTTGGCGTGGACGGGAAGCGCGACCAGCAATGATGAGAGCAGAATGATCAGGAGAGGAACGATGCGCAGGGCAGAACGATTCATGGAATGTCTCTTTACTCCTTCAGCCAGGTTGAAATGAATGCACATATCTCGAGGAGTTGGGCAGCACGGCAGCCAGCGATGTTAGCACAGGGCTGCGCGCATGTCAAAACTGCGACGGCGGAACGGCTACGGCAGGTTGATGCGCAAAGCCGGATCGCCCAGCAGGTCAAAGGTGTCCAGCAGATCCAGGTTGCTGCCGCTGCCCCACAGGGCTTGCTTGCCGGCCGCGGTGGCCAGCCCCAGGACGCGCTGGCCGCCGAAGACTGACTGGTAGAAGCCGCGATGGAGCTGATCATGACCGGTGGCCACGCCGAAGCCAGTGGCAGCCCAGCCAGCCACCGATCCGCCGCCGGACCGGCCCAGCATCATCACCTCCAGGCCGGTTTGCAGCGGGTCAGCGAAGTTGCCGCTGGCGCAGGCCATGTCCAGCACGATGGGCAGGCGACCGCCGTTGTTGAGCAGGGTCACATCGTTGCGTCCCACATCGCGCATGCGCAGGAGCGCTTCGTGGGCCCAGGTGGTGACGCCGGCATGCCCGATATAGTTGAGAAAGACTGTGCCGGTGTTGACCGCGGTCACAATGGCGGTGGTGGCGGCGGCGGCGGTGCGGTAGCGGTAGGGCTCGCCCCCGTCGTCGTTGGGATAGGGATCGTAGAAGATGCGGTTGCTGACATACTGCGGGGGAACCAGGGCAATCGTCCCGTTGCTCAGCGCCTCGAAGTTGCCGGCCGGATCTGGCGTGCCATCGGCCGCGCGGTAGTTGTCGGCCACAAAGGTCAGGGTGCTGCGCCATGCCCCGGTCGGCGGCGCGGTCTCGTAGCTGATAGCCTTGTTGACCATCAACGTCGCTTCGGCCAGGTTGCGGGCCGGCAGCCGTCCCAGCGCCAGGTCGGGCATGCGATCGCTGCCGCTGATGGCCACGAACTCATTCTCCACCGCCACCTCACAGGTGAAGGGGTCGGCGCAACCGAAATAGGTCGGCACAAGAATCGGCTGCGACGCCAGACCGGTGCGCATGCGGTAGTCGTAGTGCGCGCTGCCCAACAGCATCAGATAGGCCGGCGCGGGCCGCTGCCAGTTGGCGTAGGCGTAGGCCGTGAAATCGCGAATCGCACGCGGGTCCATCCGGCCATTGCTGAACTCGTCGTAGATGTCCTGGATCTCTACCAGGGTCACCGTCAGGCCGCGGGCGCGGCGATGGCTGGCCAGCGCCTCGGCGGCCGGCCAGAGGCTGCTGTGGCTGACCAGCAGATAGTCGGCCCGGTTGCCCGTGCTGTGCAGGTTCGAGCCAACGTCGCGGCTGAGCGCCGCGATGGGGGGTGTGGCTGCCAGCCGGGTCAGCGCATAGCGGCGGGGAGTGGCGCTGGCGACGCCGAAACGCACCTGATAGCTGGCGCTGCCGGCCGAACCCGGCGCGCCGGCGATGGGCAGATAGACCTGGTATTGGCTGGTCGCGCTGGCCGCGGCCGGCGCCGCGCCCTCCGGCGCTGCATCAGGGGCATCCATGGGGGTCGCCTGCCAGCCGGTCAGACGTGTAACCGCGGCCGGATTGGTCACGTCGAAGGCCAGCACATCCTGACCGCTGAAGCCCTGCACCTGGAACTCCCGCTGTCCGCCGGCTGCGGCCGCGAAGAGCGCCTGGTCGTTGACTGTCTGCAAGGCGTGTTGATAGTCGATCTCGACCCAGTCCAGGAGGGAGCCATCGTTTGCCACCCCGGAGATGGCCTCCAGAGTCAACGTGACGCTGTTCAGGCCGCGCCGCAGCAGGGCGCTGGATACCTGGAACTCGCTTTGGGCCGGGATCAATCCATCCCAGGTCATCACGCCGATGGCTTGGCCGTTCAATTCAACGCGCACCCGATGATCGGGGTTGACCGCAGCGACGAAGCTGGAGCCCTGCATACGAACCCGCACCCGCGCGGTGTAGCCGCTGGTGTTGGCCGTGGGCAGCGTCTGATAGACCGTGTAGGAGGGGGTGAAGAGCGTGCTGAGCTCTTTCCAATACCAGCGGGGATAGGAGGTGGCGATGCCGTAGCCCGGCAGATCGCCTTTGTAGATGTAGTCCTCCTCCAGGCGGGCGGTGGCCCAGGCCGCGGTGTCGGTCGCCGCGCCGGCCGGCGCCGCGTTGCTGGGGGCCATGCGCAGACCGGGCGTGTTGCCCACGCTGAGCCAATAGACGTCGGTCTCGCTGTAGATGGTCGGCTGGATGTCGGCGTAGAAGAGCAGCGCCTCGCCCGGCTCGAACTGAGCGTCGCCGTCGCCCACGAAATGCGCCGCCACCTGCTGTCCGTGGGTCCAGACCTGCAAATAGGCGGGGTTGGCCGCGGCCAGCGGCGCCAGCCCGGCGCCTTGCAGCTCGGCCAGGGTGATCTTGTACAGCCCGCTGGCGCGCAGGGCGGTCTTGAACCAGGTGCGCGAGGTGTCGCCGGGGTAGACGCTCTCCGGCGCGTGGCCGCTGCTCAGCGGTTCGCCGCGCCCGGTGCGCCAGGCTTGGGCCTGGTCGAAGTTGAGCAGTTGCGCTTGCAGCAGGGCGTCGAAGGGGCTGGCTGCCGCGCTGGCGTCGGCCGGGGCATCGCTGGTCGCGCCGTCGAAGGTCGCTTCCACCCGCAACCAGCGATAGACCTTCAGCGTGCCCTGGGCCGGATTGTACTGCACCGGCTGGATCAACACCCGGGCCACCCGCTGATCGCGCATGAAGGCGGTCTCGTCCAGGGAAACGACGGCCTCAGGCTGGAACTGATCGTTGGCGTAGGCGGTGCGATCCCAGGTGAACTGCTCCTGAACGCCGGCCACCGCGTCGGCCTCGCCGCTCTGCGGGTCACGTTGCACCACCTGTTGGGGAGCGGGATAGAGGGTGTAGCTGCCCGGCAGCGTTTCGACCTGGGCGTCGAGGATGCGCAGTTGGACGCTGCCCTCGGCTGGCATGCCCAGCAGTACGCCGGTTTGCAGCAGCTCAGGCTGGCCGGCCGCGCCGCCGGCCGTGTATCCGGGCAGGCTCAGCCGCTGAAAAGTCTGGCCATCGACTTGAACTTCCTCCAGCTTCGGCGACGCCACATCCAACTCGAAGATCAGGCCGGTAGGGCTCATCTCCACCAAGCGCGGGGCGGCGTCCTGCGACTCGCCCTCTTGGCCGGAGGCGCTGGCAGGCGCCATCAGCCCCAACACCATGATCACAATCATGCCGATTCTGCTCAACCGATCCATTCGTCGTCACCTCATCAGGCGCTTTGGTCGTCACGGGCTGCGCCGGTGCGGCATGCCGCGTCCGGCGTCTGAGACTGCGTGCGGGATGCGACACGCCAAGGGCCGTCCCCAGAAGTCCAAGGGGAACGTTTTTTCAGACGCCCCCCTCCGGTGAATGGTTCCCAGAAAAACCTGGGCTGGAAGTTGACCTTTGGTCGGTCAAATGGCTTGACAAATGGTTAATGGCTATGCTATAATCTTCCCGTTCTTGTGGTTCGCAGTACGCTTCACGTCCCAACACACCCATGTCCCGTTTCTCCCTGGATAGTTCGTTTGCCAAAGACAGCGATCAGATCATCGAGCGCGTGGTCGCCGGAGAGGCCTTGTTGATCAACCTGGCCAACGGCGACTACTACAGTCTTGATGGCGTGGGCACGGTCATTTGGGAGAACATCGATGGGCGCCGAACCGTCGATGATCTGGCGAACATTGTCACCGAAGAGTACAATGCGGACAAAGATCAGGTGGTGGCCGATGTCCTGCGTCTTGTCGGGCAACTGACCGATGAAGGGCTTCTCGTTGCACTGTAGATCGTCTACCCTTTGGCATTGAGCCCGCTGTGTTGCCACAGCGTGTAACCGTCGTCCTGTGAACAGCGCTCCCAGCGCAATCAACCCAACACGGAGGTATCATTGTGAATCAGAGCACGCCCGCCAAGAAGACCTACCAGACCCCGACCCTGACCAAGCACCAGCGGCTTCAGAAGGTGACGTTGGGTACTGTTAGCCGCCCTGGAAATGGCGACTGGCTGTTGCCAGGCAATTAATACGACAGTCACAACGCTGTGGCCTTAAGACCCGGCGCATTTGCGTTGGGCGCTATTCTGTCGGTTTGCGAGAAGGAAAGTTGGTCTCCAGCTTTCCTTCGTTGCATTTTTCCAGCCTGATGCCCTTTTCGCCGCCAACTGCTGCCCAGTTCTTCGACAGACTGGCGGCATCCTACGAAGCATACACCGCCGCCCATCCCACCCCAGAGGCGATCCTCCAGATCGGCCCTTGCCTGGTCAGGGCACGCGCCAGCACCGCAGCCTTGCAGCGTCAATGGCTGCGCCCGCTGGCCTGCCCCCTCCTCGCGCCGCAGGGCCAGGCGGTGGATTTCGCCATCGATCTGCTGGATCTGGGCGAGCAGCCGCTGCCCGATCTGCCCTGGCCCCCGCAGGCCAGTTCCTCCGAACAAGAAACCAGTGAATATCGCGAGGGGCCTTTTCTTTTCACCCGCCATGGCGACGTGATGCTGACCGCGCTGAACCAGGAGGAGGGGCGCACGGTGGGCTTGGTGCATGATCCCGCCCGCTGGCCGCTGCGCCACTACCGGCAGGCGATCTTCATCACCCTCTACCAGCATCTGCGCCGCCGGGGGCTGCACCTGATCCATGCCTCAGCCATCGGCAGCCAGGGCCGGGCCGCGCTGATTGCCGGACGGTCGGGCGCAGGCAAGACCACCACCATGCTCACCTCGGTGAGCGCCGGCCTGGATTTTCTGGGAGACGACACCACCCTGGTGCAGCGCACGGCCGGCGGCGCGCTGGAGGTCATCACCCTGTTGAGCACCCTGGATGTGACCGATGCCACGGCCGCCTGGTTCCCCGAGCTGACGCCCCACCTCTCACCCCAGCGCAGCCACACCGCCAAGCGCCAGATCATCCTCTCCGAAGCCTACCCGGAACGCATGGCGGCCAGCGGGCAGGTGGCTGCCATCCTGGCGCCGGAGATCACCGACCAGGCGCACACCGCTCTGGCGCCGGCCAGCCGGGCCGCGCTGCTCAGCGAGCTGCTCTTTTTCAGCGTGGACCTGCACGAGGCCGCGCTGGCCCGGGAGCATGTGGAGTTTCTGGCGCAGGCGGTGGAGAGTACCCCGGTCTACCGGCTGCTGCTGGGCAACGACAAAGAACAGATTCCCCCCGTCATTGCGGATTTGTTGCACAGATCGCCCGAACCCCTCTGAGGTGCGGCGACAGGGGATCAGGGGGCCCGCGGCAGCAGGAGCTGAACCCGGCTGCTGACCTCGGCCAGCTCGGCCTCGGCCCTGGACAGCAGCTCTGGCTGCCCGGCCAGATGTTGACCCCGCGCCGCCAGATCCAGCCCGTCGCGCAGCAGTTGATAGGGGATGCGGGTCAGGGCGAAGAACTCCAGCTTGAGCTGCGCCAGACGACGCGGGTCGAGGGAGAGGGCGGCCGGGACCTGTTCCTGCTGCAGACTGATCTCCAGCGCCGGCAGGCCATCCAGCAGCCTGAAGGCCAGCTCATACCAGCGATCGCCCAGCCGGCTCCGGAACTCGTCCAGCAGTTGAAAAACCTCTGTGACCTGGGGATCGATGAACTCATAGGGCAGGACCTGGTGGATGTTGCCGCTCAAGCCCCGCTCCAGTTCCATCTGGCTGCGCGCCGGCGTGCCAGGCATCAACAGCAAACAAGTGAAAACCAGCGGCGGGAAATAGCCAAACAGCCCCTGTTGCTCGATGAAGTGCAGGTTGGCCTGCAGGTCCTCCAACAGGCTGCCCGGCTCGAACATGATGAACTCCACCTGGGCGGCGACGTCGTTGTTGTGCAGGATCTCCAGCGCCCGGCGGTTGATCTCTACCCCCGTCTGCTTGACCATGCGCACCAGCGAGGCGTCGCTGCCGCTTTCGATGCCGACGCTGACATAGCGCAGCCCGGCCTGGCGCAGGGCGGGGAAATAGCGTTCTCCCTTGACCACCTGGTCGGGGCGGGTCAAAAAGGCAAAGGAGAAGTCCCGGCCGGTGGCGGCGTACTGCTGCACGATGGCCAGGGCGCGCTTGGGCTGCACGAAGAAGTTGTCGTCCTGAAACTCGAAGTGGCTGGCGCCGTCGCGCTCGGCCAGCTCGATCATCTCGGCCACCACGTTGTCCACGCTGCGGCCGCGCCAGGCCATGCCGCCCGCGTCGCCGTAGAAGGCGATGATGGCGCAGAAATTGCAGTGGAAGGGACAGCCGCGGCTGGAGATCATGGAGGCCTTGAGGCGCATCTTGCCAGCCACCGTGTCGGCATAGGGGGCATAGGCCTGCAGCGGCGGCAGGAGATCGCGCGCCGGGAAGGGCAGCGCGTCCAGGGCGGTGTTGTTGGGCCGGCTGGGATTGACGACGATCTCCGCGCCCTGGCGCCACGTGACGCCCAAAATGTGGCCCCAGTCGATGCTGGCGACGCCTTGGCGGCCGAGATCGGCCGGGCCAGCCGCAGCCTCTTGCCAGTGCTGCATCAGCTCGACGATGGTCTGCTCCCCCTCGCCGCGCACGCAGAGATCGATGGCCGGGAAATCCTCCAGAATCTCGCGGTCGGCAAAGGTCGGGTGATAGCCGCCCACGATCACCAACGTCTCAGGGTCTGCGCGCTTGATGCGTTCGGCCAGCTCGGCGACGGTGGCCGTCACCTGCGAGACCATGGAGATGCCCACCACCGGCCGGCCGCCGGCCTGCCTGACGCCGGCCACGAAGCGGTTCAGTTGCTGCGTCAGCGGCTCCAGCGGCGTCGGGCCGCCCAGGTTGGCGTCCAGCAGTTGGCTGGCGATGCCGGCCGCCCGCAGCGCCGCCGCCAGATAGGCAATGCCCAGCGGCTGGGCGCCGCGAAACTCGCGCGTTTGATAGTCAGGTGGGCTGATCAGCAGCAGTTCAGGAGGAGTCATGGCAGATCACCCGATGGCGCGCCGGTTGGGCGCCGGCGGCGACCGGTCAACACCATGCCGGCGCTGAGGCTCAGAAGCAGCCCCAGCCCGCTGGCGCACTGCAAGCCGGAGAGCGGACCGGCCCGCTGGGCTGTGGCGGTGGTGCGCTCCAGGCGGGTGGCCTGGCCGCTCAGCTCGACCTCTTCCAGCTCGTACCAGTAGGTGACGCCCGCGATGACCTGGGTGTCGGTGAAGACGTAGCTGCCGCCGCGCAGCGGATCGGGCGAGCCGGGGATCAGACGGGAGTTGATCTGTTCCCAGGGGCCCTCCTCGGCCAGGGCGCGGTAGACGTTGAAGCCTGCGGTGTTGACCTCGGTCTCGGTGGACCAGCGGATGATGATCGGATCGCCGGTCGGTTGGTCAGGCTGCTGCGGCGCGCGCGAGCTGGCCGCGGCCGGGCTGCCGACTGCCAGGGCCAGCCCGGCCAGCAGCGCCACGCCTGTCAGCCATGCCAGGAAAAATCGTCTGCGCACGATGCTTGATTCTCCTCGTAACTGTTCGTCCAGACTCTGGGTCGTCAGGGCTGTCGCTGCATGACGACCTCGGTGTCCTGGCTGAGCTCGAAGAAGACCCGCACGCCCTCTTCGGTCTGCTGGCCGCCGGGCGCCACGGGCTGCCAGACCTCGCCAGGCGGGGCCAGCAGCGTGACCTTGACCGGCAAGGCCGGCGTGCCGGGCTGTTTTTGCACCCGCAGCCGGTAGACGTCGTCGCTCAGCAGGCCGCTGGGCAGGCGATAGCTCAGGCGCACGCTGCGCGTGGCGCCGGAGGGGGTGATCAGGCTGCCGGCCAACTGCGTGGTATCCCGTTCGCCCGACTTGACGGTGACCTGATCCTGCTCGAAGCCTTCGGCGCTGAGCAGCTCAGCCCCGGCGGGAACCAGAACCCGGATGTAGTTGAAATAGCAGCGGCGCATCATCTCCTCGTAGGAGTCGCCGTAGCGGGCCACATGTTCACACGGCTGGTCGCTGGCCTCCCCCTGGTGGCGGTAGACCAGCTCCAGATCGGCCAACAGGCTGCCGTCAGCCTGCGGCGCCACGCTGTAGTTGGTGGTGCGCTGCACCAGGCTGTTGACCTTGTTCCAGCCGACGTTGCTGTCCACCACCAGCAGATAGTCGCCGTCGCCCGGCGTCACCGCGCCGCTCCAGCCGGCCTCAGCCAGCAGGGTCGCGGTGGCCGGATCGTTGACCGTCACCAGCACATGTTTCTCTTGCAGACTGGTGTAGAGGGCGCGCGCCAACTGGCCGAAGTCCACCTGGCCCGATTCGAGCCGGGCGCGGGCGGCGCCGGCCAGGTCGCCCATGAAATCCTTGCGGTAAAGCCACCAGTCGGACTTGCCAGCCTCGGCCACGGTGTTCTCGGTGGCCAGCGGGTCAGCCCAGATCTGGCGCATGGCCGTCAGCACGTTGGCCGCGGTTATCGGCTCCGGATAGCCAGGCAGCGTCAGCGGCTCCAGCGCGGCCACGATGCGCTGGGTCGCCTCCAGATCGAAGGCGATGACCCCATCGGTGGCTGCGCCGGTGTCCAACTGGTAGAGCGCCTGCGCCACGCGGGCCGAGGTGGGATAGTCAGCCGACCAGTTGGCGTCGCGGAAGAGCAGGATCTGCGCGTCCATGGCTTGCTCCAGATCGGGCGGCGCCAGTGGATGGTCGATGTCAGGGTTGAAGATGGTGTAGCTGTCGGTGAAATCCATCTCGCCCAGTTGCCCCTGGTCGACCTGCACCAGGCCCGCGCCGCTGATGAAACCGCCGGTGGCCCGCAGCTCGTCGCTGTTCTGGGCCAGCAACAGGTAGGTGCGGGCGCCCTCCACCCCCAGCAGCTCCGGCGCCAAACGCGCCAGCGCCGAGCCGGTCTGCATCAACGGCAGGTAGCGGTCCAGGCGTTCCAACTGGCCGGCGATGCGCGGGTCGAGCTGGGTCAGGTCCAGTTGGCTGCGCGCCGCGGCCATGGCGGCCAGCGCGGCCTCGGCCTCCTGCCAACTGGACTGGGTCTGTTGCAGCGCCGGGGCCAGGCGGGCCAGCGCGCTCCCCTGGCCGGCGGGGTCGTTCAGGGCCGTGGCCAGCGGCAGCGCGCCGTCCATGCTGGCCCGGCCGGCCGTGGCCGCGCTTTGGGCCATCTGCAGCAGGGCCGGGGCCGCCTCTCCCTCGGCCGGATACCCGGCCAGCCGGCCTACTGGCCCGGCCAGGGGCAGAAATGGGCCGGCCTCGCGGCTGATGACGGCGAAATCGGCCTCCAAGCGGGCGAAACGGCCCTGCATGTCGGCCAGCGCGGCGGGATCCAGCGTGGTCAACGCGTTCATGTCCAGCGCCTGCAGCGCCCGCAGCTCGCTCAGGGCGGAGCGGGCCGCGCTGGCTGCCCGCAGGCCGCGCAGCGCCAGCAGCGCTGTGACCACCAGCAGCGCCAGGAGGATCACGACCAGCACCAGCTTCCACGGCCGCCGGCGGGATGGGGAGGATGAGACAGGGCTTGCAGTCATAGATGTTCAAGCTACCACAGGGTGATGGTTCTGGCAAGTGCCGCGGCCCACAGTTGGTCAACCGTTGGTTGAGTTGCCGCCGCTGCGGGGCGGCGCATCGAAACCAGTCGTTGACCGGCCAACTTTCACGGCGTCAGCCGCCACAGGCTCCAGCCGGCGCCTTGCAGCTCCGGCGTCGCGCTCCAGTTGTCCACGGCCGGCGGCAGGGTGTTCCCCTCGCCGCTGGCCTGCGCCAGGTAGAGGGGGCGACGCTGGCCGGCGGCCTGCAGCAGATCGGGCCAGGCGGCCGGCGGCTGGGGTCCGGCCAGCTCAGGGTGCTGGCGGGCCACCACAGCCCGGTAGCCGGGCAGCGCCCACAGCTCCCGGCTGACCGGCGTGACATCAGGCCGCAGCGCCAGGCCGTAGCGGCCATACCAGAGGGCGAAGGTGGCGCGGTCGCCGGCCGTCAGCACCACGGCGTTCTCGGCCACCTGCTGCAAGACCTGGCTGTAAAATTGCTCGGCGACCTGGTCGTGGCGCAGGGTCTGCTGCTGCCAGTGGATGGCCGCGGGCGCAGCCGCCAGGGCGATGCTGAGCAGCGCGGCCAGCAGGGCCGCGTTGCGCCGCCAGCCGGCCAGCCAATCCAGCAGCATGGCCAGGCCGACGCCCAGGGTCAGCGCCAGGATGACCCAGCCGGGCAGCAGCGTCCACTGCGAGTCGCTGGTGTTGTAGCCGATGGCCCAGACCAGGCCCAACAGCAGGCTGCTGCTCAGCGCCGCGGCCAGCGCGACCTGGCGTTGCCACAGCGTGACCAGGCCCAGCAGGCTGACCGCCAGCCCCCACGGCCAGAAGCTGCGCCACAGCTCGGCCGACCAGACGGCCAAACGACCGGGCGCGGCCGTCCACGGCGCGGCGAAGGCATAGCCCCGATAGAGCACGCCCGAGACCAGCCACCAGAGCCGATCCATGCTGCCGGGCGCGGCCCAGTTGATCGGGCTGTCGCCGCTGGCCGCCCAGGGCAGGTAGAGGTAGACCAGCAGACCGGCGGCCAGGCCGGCGCCGCCCGCGGCCAGGGTGCGCATCCGTTCGCGCCGGCGGGCGGCCCCTGTCCAGAGCAGGATGGCGGCCGCGGGCAGCAGCCAGGCGGTGGTCAGGTGGTTGCCCAGTCCCAGGCCGAGGAAGAGCCCGGCGGCCGCGGCCCAGCGGCGACCGCCGCCGGCATGGCCGCGCACCGAAGCCCACAGCGCGCCGGCCGCCAGGGCAGCGTGCAGGGCGTAGACCTCAGCCACCGTGGCCTGGCCCCAGAGCAGGGGGGAAAAGGCCAGGGTCAGCCCGGCCGCCAGGCTCGGTGCAGTGGACAACAAGAGCACGACAGGAGACCAGCCTCGGGCGCTTGTCTCGCCTGCCGTGCGCTTGTGGTCAGATGTCCGTGCGCGTTGTGCGCTGTCGTCGTCGAAAAGGACGGGCTCGGTCGGAGACCGGCCCGAGCGGGGGAGGTCTGCCGTGCGCTTGTGGTCAGATGTCCGTGCGCGTTGTGCGCTGTCGTCGTCGAAAAGGACGGGCTCGGTCGGAGACCGGCCCGAGCGGGGGAGGTCTGCCGTGCGCTTGTGGTCAGATGTCCGTGCGCGTTGTGCGCTGTCGTCGTCGAAAAGGACGGGCTCGGTCGGAGACCGGCCCGAGCGGGGGAGGTCTGCCGTGCGCTTGTGGTCAGATGTTCGTGCGCGTTGTGCGCTGTCGTCGTCGAAAAGGACGGGCTCGGTCGGAGACCGGCCCGAGCGGGGGAGGTCTGCCGTGCGCTTGTGGTCAGCGCCGAGCGCCGGCTGCGGGAGACCGGCCAGCCGCGCCAGCCGGGGCGTGGTGGCCGCGACCAGCGCGCCGGCTGTGGCGGCGCTGAGCATGGAGAGCAGCGTGACCCGCCAGGCAGCGGTCCCCAGCGGCAGGCGGCTGAACAGCGCAGCCAGCAGCGTCCAGGTGGGGTAGCCGCTGGGGTGGGGCACGCCCAGCGTCAGCGCGGCGCTGATCAGATCGCCGCCGTCGGCGCTGTCATGGGCCCAGGTCAGCCCCGGCGGCGCAGTCAGGAGATAGACTGCCAGCGCCAGGCCGAAGACCAGGCCGGGGGCCAGCCAGGAGGGGGGCGCAGCGGCCGCTTTGCTCGGCATGACGGCGTGTTCGACGGCCTGAGACTGCCCGCCGCGCCGGCCTCAGCGGCCCGTGGGGGGCAGGTAGGCCGGCGGCAAGGCCCAGGTCAACAGCTCGCTGCTGGCGCGCTGGCCGGCGTCCCACAGCAGCCAGGCCTGGCTCTCGATGACGCCGCCCAGCGGGTAATCGGCCGGGATGGTGAGATCCAGCGTGACCTCGGCGCTCTTGCCGGCCGCCAGGCTGCCCAGCTCCACCAGCAGGCCCTCCGGCTCAATGCGCGCCTGCCCCTGCGTCGTCTGCGGCGCGCCGGCGACCAGCGCCGGGTTGAGCGGGTTGCAGATCACCACGTTGGACAGCGTGCTGGCGCCGGTGTTGCGCACCAGCAGGCGCTGGGTGACGGTCTGGCCTGGGGTCGTCAGGAACTGGGCGCTTTCGGCGCGCCACTCCAGCGCCGATGTGGTTTCAGGGGCAAAGCCAGGGGTGGGCGCGGCCCAGCAGGGGGCAGCGCCAGGGCGCACGGGCAAGGTGGCAACCGGCGCGGCGCGGGTGGCGGTAGGGGTGGCGGTGGCGGTAGGGGTGGCGGCGCCGGTGGGTGTGGCGGTGGCGCCGGGCGGCGGCGTGGCGGTGGCCGTGGCGCCCGGCGGCGGCGTATCGGTCGGCGCGGGCGTGTCCGTGGCGCCGGGGGGCGGCGTGTTGGTGGCCGCGGGCGTGCTGGTCGCTCCGCTGCCGGGCCGGGTGGGCGTGGGCGTGATCGTCGGCACCGTCTGGAAATCGGGCGTTTGTTCGGGCAGCGCCCAGGCGCCAGGCATGATGGCCAGCGCCGCCAGGATGCACAGGCCGACGACCACCCAGGCCGCGGTGCGGGACCAGCGGGGCGACCGCGCAGAGTTGGCAGAAGATCGTGAGGGCATGGCTATTGTCCGTTGGCAGGCAGGATTTCTGCTGGCAGCAGCGCAGGCCACATCAGCCGCTGCTCGGAGCGCAGTGCTGTGTTGGAGCGCGGCGTGGTGTAGCGTATGCCAGCTATCGGCAACTGGACGACGCTGCCGGGTACCAGCAGGGTCGTCTGCACGGTGTTGTTCTGCGTGTTGGTCTCTTCCGGCGCCGGCTCGACGCGGGCGTAGATGGTGTAGCGGCCCGGGCCGACGTTGGACCACGGCAGGGCGACGCTGGCGGGCAAGGTGACGTTGCCGGGGGTCAGCGTGTGCGTACCGATGAGCGTTCCAGCGGCGTTGGGATCGCCGTTCCAGAACTTGACCTCGACCTGGGAGGCGGCTGTGCCGACGGAGCCCAGGTTGCGCAGGTCCACTTGCAGCGTCACCGTGGAGCCGGGCGGGATCGGGGGCAACGGGGTTGGATCGGTGCGCAGATTGCTCAGCGCCAGATCGGTGCCCTGGGGCGGCGTCACCTGAACGGAGAGTTCATTGTTGGTCTGGCAGGGCTCGACGACCTGATTGCTTTCGTCGACGATGATGCCCACGCTGCGCGGGCCGGTCATCACCACCTGCCAGTCATATGAAACGATGGTCTGGAAGCCGGGGTCGTAGCGTTTGGGCAGGCCGGTGAAGGGCTGGGTGGCCAGCAGCGTGCCGTTGCCCGCCCGGAAGGTGACGTCGAAGGGGCCGCTGGCCAGGTTACCCAGGTTGCGCAGCCAGGATTCGACGTGCAACACGCTGGGCGCACCGGCGAAGATCGGCCAGTACGGGGTGACCGTCGCGTTGTCCAGCGTCAGATCGGTGTAGTTCACCTGGCGCGGCCGGACATAGTTGGCGAAGTCGTTGCCCAGCGGCTTGATGGCGTGCGTCACGCTGTCATACAGCCCGGTGCTTGTGGCGCGACCCTCGAAATCGTTGATGGCCAGGGCGAACCAGAACCACTCTTGCAGCATGCGGTTGTCGTCGGCCGGATACCCCAGATTGGGATCGACCAGGCCGTTGAGGAAGCGATCGAAGCTGGAGAGCATGAAAGTGCGCACGCGCGGGTAGTCAAAGCCGATGTCCTCGGTCATCAGGATGCCATATTCGGTGTTGATCAATGGCTTGTCCCGCAGGCCGCGATCGCGCATCCACTGCCGGAAGACGCGGATCTGCTGGGTGACCAGGTCGATGTTGTCATGGTCATCCACCGTGGTGACGATCATGGCCCGCAGCGGGTCATTGTCCTCGAAACGCCCGCCGGGCAGGCTGGCCGTCGAGGACGCCTGCATGGCATCGACCCGCACCCAGGTGTCGCTGGAGGCGGCGTTGCGGCGTCCGGTTACCCGCACGCGGATGTTGTGGCGATCCTGCAGAATCCCGCCGGCCGGCGGCAGATTGCTAAAGGTGCGGCTGACCGTGCCGGCCGTCGGGGCGTACAGATCGATCTCGGCCGCCGGGGTGGTGGACTGGTCGAGGAAAAGCTGGGCGATGCCGGCGTCAGGCCCGCTGCGCAGGAAGATCGTGACGTTGTCGCCGCGAAACGCGAAATAGGCCCGGGTGTCCCGCACCCGGCTCTGATGCACCGTGCCGCCGCTGGCGCCTGGCGCGTTGAGCTGGGTCCACTGGGTGCCCAGATGAACGGTGTAGCCGACGGCGTTGTCGATGCCGGGCGGTATCTCGAAGCCCCATTCCTGATGCATCTCATTGGCGACGTAGGTGTGGATATTCCAGACGTCCACCGGAATCTCGACGCCGTACAGGCTGCGATAGCTGCTCAAGACCCGGTCCAGCCAGGCCAGGCGCAGCGGCGAGACCTGGACGATGCCGTTCATCACAAAGCGCGCCGTCGGGTCGGCCGATTTGATCTCCGTGTAGGCGCTGTGAAAGGCCTGGGCATAGGCCTCAGGGGTGGTGTTGTCCTGCCAGATGACATCGGCCTCGTTGCCGATGATCCAGGTGGAACCTGGATTTTGCAGCGCCACCTGGCGCAGGTCGGCTGCTTTTGGTGAATGGGTGACGCCGTTTACGCGCACCATGAAGTAATAGCTCATGGCTTGCGGGTGTGCGGGGTTCTCGTCGGCGCGCCAGTTGAGATAACGACCGGCGCCCAGCGGCGACAGATCGTAGTCGGTGATCTCCTGATTGGCATAGACCGTGACGCCGAAGCGATCAGCAGTCGATGGATAGAGGCAATTGGTTGTTTCGGGGTCGGCATGCACTACAGCGGGCGATATGAGGAGGGTTGAGAGCACGATGATCGCCAGGCAAATTCGACTCATGGGTCTGAACACGGTCATACTCCTTTCTGTCCGCTACTGCCCCTCTGCCAGTCCGGCCGCATAGTCGGCAAAGGTCTGGCCTAGCAGGGTAAGCTCCCCGGTTTTTGGGTCTACCAGGTTGCTGGCCGGGTATACGGTGTCGCTCAAGCTGTACCAGGTCAGCCGCTGCACCAGCCGGTTGTCATCGGCCGGGTAGCCGATGTCAGGATCAGCGGCGCTGAGCAGGAAATCAAAGGTCTCGGTCATGAACCGGGCGATCCGCTCTGGCGGGAAGCCATACTCGGCAGGCATCAAGATGCCATATTCGCTCACGATCAGGGGCTTGTCACGCTGGCCCTGTTTGACCATCCAGCGGCGGAAATCGACGATCTGCTGGCGGAAGAGGTCGAGATCGTCGTGATCCTCGATCTCCCACAACATGCCCTGATCGACGTCGATGCCGGGCGGGATTGACACGCCCCACGAGTCGCGCTCCTCGCGCAGGATGAAGGCGTGGATGTTCCAGACATCCACCGGCATCTCCTGGCCGTACAGCCGCTCATAGGCCGCCAGGACCTCTTCCAGATACTGAAGACGCAGCGGCGTCACCTGGGTCACGCCGGCAATGGCCACCTGCGCGCTGGGATCCAGCGTTTTGACGAAGGTGTAGAACTCGTGATAGAGCTGGGCGTATTGCTCAGGGGTCTGGTTGTCCTGCCAGATCACATCGGGCTCGTTGCCGGCCAGCCAGAGCGCGCCCGGATTGGCGGCCAAGGCCTCGGCGATGAGATCGCGCCGCAGCGGCAGATTGAAGCGGCGCATGGCGTAAAGCTGGGCGAATTCCAGCCCATCGGTGATCACCGGCGTCGCGTCGATGTGCCAGTCCAGATACCAGCCCATGCCCAGTTCCCGGGCCAGGGCGGCGTCGAACTGGAAGTCGGTCACGTTGAGCGGCACGCCCACTCCGAGACGGCTGCGCGCTTTGTCCGGTTCCAGCGGGGCGGCGACCGGGGCGGTGGACGCGCTGACCACGACCGAGGGGACCGGCAGGGCCAGCGTCGCGGTCAGCGGCGGCTGGCCGGGCTGCAAGCCCTCCAGCGTGGCTGTGGGGGTCAGGCTGGAGGTCAGCGGCGTGCTGAACACGATCGAGGTGGCCAGCGGCGTCGGCACCAGCGGATCGAGCACGCGCGCGTCGAAGGGGGTGGCCGTGGGCGTGGCCGGCGGCGCTGTGGGCCAGGCCGGGTCGGGGCTGGTGGCCGGGCGGCAGGCGGCCAGCAGGGCTACTGCCAGGAGCAGCGCCAGCGTCAACAGCCAGCGCCGGCGTATACCGGGGCGACGTGGCAGACCGATTTCATTCATCATGCCAGAGCTCCATGGGCTATGTCCGGCGCGGCCGGGCCAGGAGACCGCGCAGGACGCCAGCGGCAAAGGCCAGGGAGCGCAGCCACAGGCCCCAGGGCGACACGGCCGCGGCGGCCGGATCGCGCCAGAGGGCAAAGCGGACGAAGGGCAGGGTGGTGAGCAGAAAGGGCGCCATCAACACCAGCGGTTCGGCCCGCCGGCGGCCCAATGCCCCCAACAGCCCCAGCAGCACCAGCGGCGCCAGCAGAATCTGCAGCTTGAGCACCTGCGGCGTGTAGCTGTCCTTGAGCGCCTTGCTGGGATAGCGCCGGTAGACCACCGTGCGCCAGTAGCCGCGGCCCAGCTTGGTGCGCACATAGCCCAGCCAGCTTGCCGCGTGATGATGATAGACCTGCGCTTCCGGCGCAAAATGCATGCGGTGGCCGGCCTGGCTCAGTCGATAGGAGAACTCGACATCCTCGTTGTTGGCCTCAGGAAAGCTGGGATCGAAGCCGCCGGCCTGGATGAACACGTCGCGGCGAAAGGCGGCCGAATAGGTGGCCACCACGTCGAGCTCCGGCTGATGCCGCATGCGGCGGTAGCGGTCCTCGAACTCCAACTGGGCAAAGCGCGCCGCCAGCGACCGCTGCCGCGAGCGGTAGGCGCCCATCAGGCCGGCCGGCGATTCCGGCCCGGCAAAGCCGGCCAGCAGCGCCTCGGCCCAGGCCGGGGCCGGCTGGCAGTCGGCGTCGGTGAAGAAGAGGAGCGGCGCACGGGCGATGGCGGCGCCGTGGTTGCGGGCCGCGGCCGGCCCGGTGTGGGCCTGGCTGGCAACGCGCACCTGGAAGCCGTCATGCAGGGCAGCCCACCGCTCCACGGCGCCGGCGCTGTCGTCGGTCGAGCCGTCGTCGATGACGACGATCTCGAACTGATCCGCCGCCAACGTCTGGCCGGCCAGCGCGTCCAGGCAGCGCCCGATCACCGCGGCGCCGTTGTAAACCGGTACGATCACCGAGCAGCGCAGCGTCGCGCCAGGGTTGGCGGAGGATCGGGAGGTGTCATCAAGCATGGCTATCGGTTCAGGGCCCACTTCTGCGAAAGAGCGCCGTGTCCAGTTCAGCCGGCAGGCGGCCGATGCGCCAGCTCTCGATGCCCAGCGCGGCCGCGCCCAGCACCATCAGCAAGAGCGGCGCGGCCACGTAAAGCAGCACGCCGTAGGCCAGCCCCAGCGCCTCGGCGATGCCGAACACACCCAGCGCCCAGCGACAGAGGACCTGAAAGATGCCGATCTTGCCAGGGGTCGAAGGCACAGCCACGCCGATCTGCAAGACCACCAGGACGAAGACGCTTTGCACCCAGGAGGGGGGCAGGCCCAGGGCCAGGAAAATCAGGTAGTTGGTGAGCACCGAAACGAACCAGATGCCCACCGTCAGCCCCGCCAGCCCCAGCAGCCGGCCGGGCTGGCGCAGCGCAATCAGGCCGGCCAGGCCGCGCTCCAGGCTGCCGACTGCCCGCTCGCCGTGGGGGATGTGGCGTAAGAGGCGGCTGGCCAGCGCCACGACCCGTTCACGCTGCCAAAGCACCAGCGCTACCGCCAGCGTCAGAGCCAACGCCACGCCGACGGTGGAGAACTGGCGCTGGGCCAGCTCCTGCGGCATGGCCACGAAGAGGAGCAGGCCGAGAAAGCAGATGGCCAGCATCACCATGTCCAGCAGCTTTTCGGCGGCGATGGTGCCCAGCACCAGCGATTTGCTGGCCTGGCCGGCCTCACCTGCCAGGTAGACCCGCAGCAGGTCGCCGGCGCGCGGCAGGGGCAGCGCCAGATTGACCCCTGTGCCGGCCGTCCAGATGTTGATCAGCCGGGGCCGACCGATGGGTTGAGCGGCCGGCGGCCGGTGCGAGGCCGAGGGCGCAGGGTAGAGCAGCAGATGCCAGCGCCATCCCTTGGCCGCGGCTGTGACCATCACCGTCAGGCCGGCCAGCGCCACCCAGGCCAGGTTGGCTGAGCGCAGCGCAGCGGCCATCTCGCCGAAGTCGATGTCGAACAGGGCCAGGGCGAGCGAGCCCAGGCTGAGCACCAGCACCAGCCAGAGGCGTCGGTTCAGCCACCAGGGACGTTGTCGCCCCGGCTGGCGGGGGGCTGGCGCGGGGGCCTCTGGCGCTATGTCCGGGTTGCTGGCCATGCCGGCGTCTCGCCTCGCTGGTTGTGGGATGGTCGCCGTGGGAAGGGCTGGGTCGGCTGGCTCGGTCGGAGACCGGCCAGAGCGCCAGGCTGGCTCGGTCGGAGACCGGCCAGAGCGCCAGGCTGGCTCGGTCGGAGACCGGCCAGAGCGCCACCTCGACCAGCCAGAGTTGAGGGCGCCAGCCGATTGCGGGCCAGGTGCTCAGGCATCCTGGGCCGATGAGCCTGGCTGGCGCAGTTGGCTGGCCACGAAGCCGCCGGCCGCGGCCGGCTGGGCGGCGGCTTCGGCTGGGCGATCCTTGCCCTTGCGGCGTTTCTTGCTCTCGCCGCCCTGATCGGAGTCGTCTTTGTCGCCCTTGTTCTCGTAGTAGTCGTAATAGTAGTAGTGAGAGCCGGCCATGCGGTAGGGGATGCGGTTGACGGCCACGCCCAGCACGTTGGCGTTGACCTTGAGCAGCCCCTGGGCGGCGCGCCGGGCGGCCACCTCGCGCGTCGAGGCCGATTCCACCACCAGCAACACGCCGTCCATCTGCCGCGCCAGCACGGCTGCATCGGTGACGGCCAGCGTGGGCGGGCTGTCGAAGACCAGCATGTCGGCATATTGGCGCAGCTCGTCGATCAGCTCGCCCATGCGGTGCGAACCCAGCAGCTCCGATGGGTTGGGCGGCGTCGGCCCGCTGCTCAGAAGCCACAGATTTTCGACATCGGTCTGCTGCAGGTAGGGGGTCAGATCGCCGCCGGCCGGCAGCAGCAGCGCATTGGTCACGCCCACGGCGTTGGGCAGGCCAAAGACCTGGTGCAGGACGGGCCGGCGCAGGTCGGTGTCCACCAGGATGGTGCGCTTGCCTCCCTGAGCGATGACCACGGCCAGGTTGGCGGCGGTGGTGCTCTTGCCCTCGCCAGGGCTGGCGCTGGTGAGCATCAGCTTGTCGATGGGCTTGTCCAGGCTGGAGAACTGAATGTTGGTGCGCAGGGTGCGGTAGGATTCGGTGAAGGGGGACTGGGGATTGGTGGCCGCGATCAGGCGCCGCTCCTTGTCGCCGGCGCGGAACTGCACCAGGGAGCCCAGCGCGGGCAGGCCGGTGACGCGGGCGGCGTCCTCAGGCAGCTTGACGGTGTCGTCCAGATATTCGATCAGGAAGGCCACGGCGGCCAGCAGCAGGGCCCCCAGCGCGGCGGCGATCAGGGTGTTGACCAACACCTTCGGCCGGATGGGCTGGGTCGGTTCGATGGCCGGCTCCACCACGGTGATGGTGTCGCCGCGGTTGGCCTCGGCCCGCTTGACGTCGTCGCGGTTGCGCAGCAGCTCTGCCAGCGAGCTGCGATATTGGGCCAGGCTGGCCTCCAGGCGGGCGCGCTGCGCGGCCTGCTCCAGGGTCAGCTCATCGCCGTTGTCCTCCAACGACTGGAAGAGCTGAAGCTGGGTCTGGGCCTGTTCGATGTCGGCCTGCACTCCGTCGATCTGGGTCTGGTAGACCTCCAGCGTGCTGTTGATGCGCTGTTGCTGCTGCTTCTCGTTCTGGCCAATGAAGACCGCCGGCAGGTCATTGGCCACAGCCGTGGCCAGGGCCGGGTTGGGATCCTCCACATGCAGCACGATGATCTGCGTCTCTCGCACCGGGTCGACGATGATGGCGGAGCTGACCTCCGGCAGGCGCAGGTTGGCTGCCACCTGGTTCAGCACCGGGCGTGTGGTCAGCAGGCGGGCGTAGTTGGCCGCCAGGCGTTCGCTGGTCAGCACTTCGGTCCACTGGAGTCCGGAAGGGTTGGCCGCCTGCTGGATCAAAAGCTGTGAAGATGCCCGATAGATGGGGGTGCTGCGGCTGCTGATCAGATAGGTGATGCCGCCGGCGATCGCCGCGCCCACGATGATCAACCAAAGCCACTTCCAAATGGTCCGACCGTACTGCCGTAATTCCATAACCTTGCCTTCCGGGACTGATCTCAGCAGCCGTCACGCAATCAGAGGCTGGGCAGGCTCGGCCAGAAGACCGGCCGGAGCGCCCACTCGATCCTGGACAGCTGCTATTGCATCAGTTTTGCCACCACCACGACGCGGTGGGTGTTTGTCCAATAGGGCCAGCAGGTGACCAGCGTCACCCGTGCGTCGCTGGTGGGCTGGATATAGCCCGCGTTGGCCAGGCGCTGCGCCTCGCTGGCGCCGACCTCCAACAGCGGTTCGGTGACTTCTGTCACCTGATAGTCGAAGCGGCGGCCCTGGTCATCGTAGAGATAGACCATGTCGCCCAGAGCCAGCTCCTGGTCGCTGATGCGCCGGAAGACCTCGCCCTTGGTGTTGTGATGTCCGGAGAGCACCACGTTGCCCAGCTCGCCCGGCTGCGCGCTGTTGATGTGCCGGCCGGCCGCGTTGTCGGCGGTCTGCCATTCAGTGGTGCGCTGTGCGCCGCGCTCCACCACCTCCCAGCCCACGTCGACGATGGCGGTGTCCAGTTCAATGGCTGGGATCACCAGGCGGTCGGGCGCCCCCTGAGCGGGCGGCGTGGGGAGCTGGGCGTCAGCGGTCGGCAGCGGGGCCGCGGCCGCGGTCGGCGCGACCTGCGTGGCGGCGGCCGGCGGCTGTGTGACGCCTGGCGCCGGCAGCTCGGTCGGCGGCGCGGCGGTAGCCGTGGGCTGCGGGCCGGACGGGGGCGCGGAGCAGGCGGCCAGAAGCATGACCGCAGTCAGCAGGCCCAGGACGAGCATCTGTTTGGCAACACGACGTGATGGTTGAGGCATATTTTGATCCTGTCAGCCCAAGCCGGTCGCGAGATCGGCGTGGGGCCAGCCAATACCGGGGTGTCGCATGACAACTGCCAGGAGCGGGCAGCCTGGCAGATCAGCAATTGTAGCCCAAGGCAAGAGAAATAGCAAGACTTGACGCCGAGCTACAGCAACTCCACCTCTGCCTCGGAGTCAAGGCTTCAGCCGGGGCCACCTCTGACGCGGAGTCGAGGCTTCAGCCGGGGCCACCTCTGCCTCGGAGTCAAGGCTTCAGCCGGGGTCGCCTCTGACGCGGAGTCGAGGCTTCAGCCGGGGCCACCTCTGCCTCGGAGTCAAGGCTTCAGCCGGGGTCGCCTCTGACGCGGAGTCGAGGCTTCAGCCGGGGCCACCTCTGCCTCGGAGGCAAGGCTTCAGCCGGGGACGCCTCTGACGCGGAGTCAAGGCTTCAGCCGGGGACGCCTCTGACGCGGAGTCGAGGCTTCAGCCGGGGCCACCTCTGACGCGGAGTCGAGGCTTCAGCCGGGTCGCCTCTGACGCGGAGTCGAGGCTTTAGCCGGGTCGCCTCTGGCGCGGAGTCGAGGCTTCAGCCGGGTCTGGTCGATGTGAGTCGAGCGCGCCGTCCCGCCTGAAGGCTCGACTCCCTGTCCCACGTCTCTCAACATGAGAATGGCTGTGATTTTCCATGTGCGCTTGACGTCTCCGGCAGTCAGCAAGTTCCCCTCACCCCCTCACCCTCTCACCCCTTCACCCCCTCATCCTGCCGACGCTTCCAGGGCATGAAATCCTCCATGTTGGAGCCGCCGATGAATTCCCGCAGGATCGAGTTGTCGGGCACCAGATCGCCTGGCACGGGGGTGAACCAGCGCAGCAGGCTCAGCAGCCGGTCTGCCTCGACCCGCTGCGGCGCGTCCGGCTCCACAGCCAGCAGCAGCGGCTCGGCCAGCGGGCGCAGCACGGCCAGCTCGTAGGCCAGGGCGGAGTTGAACATCACGTCGGCGTGTTCCTGGAAGGGGAAGATCCACTGCCATTCGCCGCGCTGCACGCTGGGCCAGCGGTCGATGGTGTCGGCGGCCGAATAGCCGCGGCGGGCTGCGTCGCGCACGATGCGCCGGATCATGCGCGTGTCGGTGGTGGAGACGCGGTTGTGGCGATCCAGGTTGAGCTGCGTCAGCGCCGAGATGTAGATGCGGAAGATGCGCTGGCTGGGCAGTTGCGGCGCCAGCGCTGGGTTCAGGCCGTGGATGCCTTCGATCAGGATCACATGCTGGGGGGTGATGCGCAGCGTCTCCCCCTGCTGGCGCTGGCCGGTGTAGAAGTTGAAGTGGGGCAGCGTCACCGTCTCGCCGGCCATCAATTGGTTGAGCTGCTGGTTGAAAAGCGCCAAATCGATGGCGCCCAGCGCCTCGAAGTCCGGGTTGCCGTCGGCGTCGCGCGGGGTGTGTTGGCGATCGACGAACCAGTTATCCAGCCCCAGCGCCACCGGCTGCAGGCCGTTGGCCAACAGCTGCACGGCCAGCCGGCGGGCGAAGGTCGTCTTGCCGGAGGAGGAGGGCCCGGCGATCAGCGCCATGCCGATCTCGCCGCTGTGCAGGGCGATGGCGCTGGCGATGGCCGCGATGCGCTGTTCGTGCAGCGCCTCGGCCACCAGCACCACCTCGCGGATGCGGCCATCGTCGATGGTGCGGTTGAGCGCGGGCAGGTTCTCCACGCCGATGCGCTCCAGCCACTCGCGGTATTCCTGAAAGACCTGGGCCAGGCGGGGCACATCGCGAAAGGGGCTGAGCAGCGTCGGATCCTGGCGGCGGGGATAGTGCAGCACAAAGCCAGCGCCGGCAGCCGAATATGGCACCAGATCGAACCAGCGCAGATAGCCGGTGCTGGGGGTCATGTAGCCGTGGAAATGGTTGCGATAGGCGCGCAGTTGGTAGATGGCCACCCCCTGTTTGCCGCTGGCCGCGGCCCCGATCATCAGGTTGGCCTTCTCCTGGTCGCCGCGCGCCTGAAATTCAGCGATGGCCTGCTCGATGGGGACCTCGAAACGTTGGATGGGCAGATCGGCGGCGGCCAGCTCATGCATGCGCGCCTCCAGCATGGCCAGCTCCTCCGATGTCACCGGCGTTGCCCGTCCCAGGCGACAGAAGAGGCCGCCAAAGGTCATGGAATAATCGACATAAAGCCGCACGCCGGGGAAAAGCTCGCTCACCGCCGTCGCCATCAGAAAGGTCAGCGAGCGGCGGTAGATGCGCATGCCGTCCTGGGAGCTCATGTCGATCCAGGCCACGTCCAGGTCGCGCGTGACGCGCAGCCCCAGCTCTTGCAGCTCCCCCTCCACCAGGGCGGCGACGATGGGCACGGCCGGGTCGGGGTTGGCGACGCGGGCGAACTCCTCCAGGGTCGCGCCGGGCGGCCCCTGCAAGATGGCGCCGTCGGGGAAGCGCACCTGCACCTCGGCGCGCGGCGCGGCCGGGGTGATCTGAGCCATGCGCGCGGCGCTGGGCCAGCCGAAGCCAGCCGGCGCGGCGGGAGCGCCGTTGTTGACACGTATCGTCATGGGAGAGCGCTATTGCAGACTGGCGATAAAGGAGTCGATGTCCACCGCGGGCAGGGTCAACATGCGCACGCTGCCGCGCGAGGAGAGCTCGATGGAGATGCGGGCGATGGCCGCGTTGTCGGGCGCCTCGACGATGTTGACGAAATCATAGGGGCCCAGGGTGGCGTACTGGGCCTTGACCTCGGCGCCCAGGGCCCTGATCTCTTCGTTGACCTCTTTGAGCCGCTCCGGGCGATATTTCAGCGTGGCCGCGCCTTCGTCGGTGAGGGTGCTGAGGAGGATGTAGGTTGGCATGGGATGCTCCGGGGAGGACGGGGCGACTCCGCGCGGGCCGGTCTGGGGCTAGGGGCGGAGCTCGCCGCTGATGGGATCGACGCCGGTGTCCAGCTCGCCGCTGGCCAGCGCCTGCCACGTTTCTTGCAGTTTCGTCTGGATCGCCGCGGGCACGGCGGCCGCATCCCGCAAGGGCATCAGGCTGATGCCGCCGCTGGCGGCGTCGAGCTGGCGCAGGCCGCCCGGCGGGCGACCCATGACCGCGTCGGCGACCGCGGCGTAGACGGCCACATCCGCGGCCTTGAGCGCGCTGGTCAACAGCCGGTCGGCGCCCTCCACCGCGCCGCCGTCGAAGGCGGTCTGGTAGGCGTCGCGGTCGGCGCCGATGACCCACGCGCCATCCTGGGCCGCGCCTTGCAGCGCGCCGGAGCCGGTGGCGCCGCCCAGGCCAAAGATCAGGTCAGCGCCCTGGACAGTCAGGCTCAAGGCTGCGGCCCGGCCGCGGGAGGGATCGTCCGCGCTGTCGATGGTCAGGGTGAGCACCTCGCAGGTGGGGCAGACCGAGGCGACGCCCTGGGCAAAACCGGCGCTGTAGCGGCGCACCGCGGGCGTCTCCGGGCCGCTCACCACGCCCACGGTCTGGCTTTGGCTGAGCTGACCGGCCAGCGCGCCGGCCAGAAAGCCGGCCTGATCCTCGCGAAAGAGGATGCGCTGCAAGTTGGCGGGGCCCGCTTCGCCGGCGGCATCCAGCGCGACGAAGCGGATGGCCGGGTGTTGTTCGGCCGCCTGCTGCGTCGCCTGGGCCATGGCCGGCCCCACGGTGATGATCAAATCGTAGCCGGCGTTGGCAAAGGCGGCGATGTTGCGCTCGAAGTCGTCCGGCGCCACCGTCTCGATGAAGTTAAGGTCCAGGTCGAAGTCGGCCGCGGCCTGCAGCAGACCCTGATACGCGCCCTGGTTCAGGCTGCCGTCGTCGATCCGTCCGCCGTCGGTCACCAGCCCCACACGCAGCGGCTGGCTGACCCCGCGCCAGGCGACCAGGTCGGCCACGCCGGCGGCCCCGATGGCGGCCCGCAGCGGATCGAAGAGGCCATCCTCGGCCGCGCGCACCTCGCCCCAGCCGCCGATGGCCTGCAGCGCGGCGCGTCCTTCATCGCTGGCCGCGACCGCGCTCAGCGCGGCCTGGTAGTCCCGCACCGCGTCGGGCGCAACTGCGGCGCTGGCCGCCACAACGCCGCCGGGCGTCGTAGCTTCCTGCGGGCCCGCGGCGGCGTTGACGCGCTCCACGGCGAAGAGAAGCTGCAGATCGGGGCAGCGCGCCTGCGCCGCCAGGTAGCCGTGCGCGGTCAGCCAGACGAAGCTGGCCTCGTCGTTGCACAGCGCCTCGATAGCCGCGCCGTGGCTGGTCGCGAGGCGGGAGTGCAGCGCGGCCCCCTGGTCGGCCAGCAACTGATCCAGTTGGCTGGCGCCCAACAGGCTCTGCCCGGCCGCCGGCGCCGGCGCAAACAGTTGGCGCAACGGCTCAGGCCCCGCGGTGGGGCTGGCTGCTGCGGCGACTTCCGTGGGGGCCGCGGCTGCGGTGGGCACGGGGGAAGGGGTGGGCGTGGCCGACTGGCCCTGCGAGCAGGCGGCCATGGCCAGCGCCAGCAGCAGCAGGAGAAAAAACCGTAATGGGCGAATCATGCGATCTGTCACCGCTGGCCGCGCCGTGCGGCCAGCCTGCTCAGGCGATGGGATAGCGGCCAAACTCCTCCACCGCATCCACCATGGCCAGGATGTTCTCGGCCGGCACGTCGTTCATCAGCGTGTGTACCGAGGCCAGCATATAGCCGCCGCCGGGGCCCAGGATGCTGATGACGCGGCGCACCTCCTGGCGCACCTCCTCGGCTGTGCCGAAGGGGAGGACGCGGTGGGTGTCGATGGCGCCGCAGAAGGCGATGTTCTGGCCATAGCGCTGCTTCAGCCCGGCCAGATCGGACATGCGGCCGGCCGAGGTCTGAATCGGGTTGAGGATATCGACGCCGATTTCGATGAAGTCATTGACCAGGTCGAAGACATCGCCGTCGGTGTGGAAGAAGACCTTGGCGGCGGTGCGCTCCTTGACGAAGGCGATCAGCTCGGCGTGCAGCGGCTTGAGCATACGGCGGTACATGCGGGGCGAGATCAGTAGGCCGCTCTGCATTCCCAGGTCGTCGCCGATCTTGATGATGTCCAGCAGGTCGCCGCACTCCCGCAGAAAGCTCTCCATCAGCGCCTTGCAGCTATCGGTGATGCGGCGCATCAGCGCCACGGCCAGGTCGGGATCCTCGGCCATCTTGAGCAGAAAGACGTCCATGCCCTGCATGGCGTGGGCGCGTTCGAAGGGAAAGAGCAGCCAAGGGGTGCCCATGATGGCGTATTCGCCCTGCTCTTTCAGGCGCAGCGCCTGTTGTCGCACATGGGCCACGCGCGAGGGGTCGCCCATGTCCGGCCAGCCGGCGTAGTTCAGCACCTCGTCGATGGTGGCCGCCTCGCGCAGGGGGTTGACGCCGGGCAGCCACTCGCCGGGCGCCAGCTCGATCTGGCCGCTGCCCCAGGAATCGACAAAGGGGGTGTGGGGCGGGCGGGCGCGGGCGCGCTCCAGCACGTAGGCCGGTTCCAGGTCCAGCACGCCGCGCACATCGCTGTGCAGCCGCTGCAAGGTGGCCTCGTCGGGCAGCGCCGTGCCCAGCTCCGGCCATTGGTAGAGGAACTCGTCGGGCGCCTCGATGCCCGCCAACTGTTTGATGGCCCGGTAGGGCTTCATCTTCATGCTGGTGGCGTTGCTGACGCCGACGCAGATCGGCACGCGGTCGGGCTCTTCGTGGTTGAGCGCCGCCAAGACACGGTCACGCGGTTTCATGCCTAATCCTTCGTGTAGGGCTTGCCATCGGCCGCCGGCGCCACGGTCTTGCCTACCACGCCGGCCAGCACGATCATGGTCACCAGATAGGGCAGGATCAGCAGCCACTCCGAGGGGATCGGCACCTGGGTCTTGCCCAATACCTGCAAGCGCGCCTGCAGGGCGTCGGAAAAGCCGAAGATCAGCGATGCGCCATAGGCGCCCAGGGGGGTCCAGCGGCCGAAGATCATGGCGGCCAGGCCGATGAAGCCTTTGCCGGCGGTGATGGCCTCGTCGAAGCGTCCCACGGAGCCGATGGTGAAGTAGGCGCCGCCGACGCCGGCGATCATGCCGCCGATGATCACGTTGAGGTAGCGGATCTTGAAGACGTTGACGCCCAGTGTGTCGGCCGCGCGCGGATGCTCGCCCACGGCGCGGGTGCGCAGGCCCCAACGGGTGTAGAAGAGCATGAAGTGGATCGCGATGACGGTGGCGAAGAGGATGTAGATGATGATCGACTGGTTGAAGAAGACCGGCCCGATGATCGGGATCTGCGACAGCCCGGGGATGGCGATCTTGGCAAAGACGCCGCCGGAGTTCAGCGCAGGGGTCGGCTGAAGGAAGCGCTGGCTGATGAAGCTGGTGATGCCCAGGGCGAAGATGTTGATGGCTGTGCCGGCGATGATCTGATCCACCCGGAAATGAATGGCCAGGATGGCCAGGAAGACGCCCAGCAGGCCGGCGGAGATGACGGCGCCCACCAATCCCAGCCACAGGCTGCCGCTGATGCTGGCAAAGACCACCGCCACCATGGCGCCGGTGAGCATCATGCCCTCGATGGCGATGTTGACCACGCCTGAGCGTTCGCACATCACGCCGCTCATCGCGCCGAAGGCGATGGGGGTCGCGGCTGCCACGGTGAAGGTGAGAATGCCCAGCAGGTTGATGGACTTGCCGCGCACTGCCCAGATCAGGAAGGCGAAGACGAAGAGCAGCGCCACCACGCCCAGCACGATCACGACCCGCTTGAAGCCCTTGACCAGTTGATAGAGCCCGATCACGCTGATGATCCCGGCCAGGACGATCAGCGCGGCCTGGGTGGGCAGGATCAGATCGTTCAGCGTGATGACCTTCTCCTTGGTGGTGGGGTTCAGCTTGAAGGTGCTCTCCATGCCCGGCGCGCTGTTGCGCACGAAGAGGAGGGCGATGGCCAGCGCCACCAAGAGGAAGAAGATGCCGTAGGCGATCGTCTTGCGGCGTTCCCGGCGGGCAGCATACGCGCCCAGAGATGTGGTTGCAGGAGCTGTGGTTACGGCCATAGTGCATTACCTCTCTGCAATTGACAATCGTCAGTGGGCAATTGTCAATTGGCAATTGTCAATTGCTACGACCCCCAGCCCTTGGTGAAGACCGGGCCTTCTTCGGCCGAGGTCTTGGGCAGGCGGTAGAGGGCGCGGATGATCTCCGGCGCCGCGATGAAGACGATCACCAGGGCGATGACGATGGTGATGATATCCACCGGTATCTGCGCCACCGACTGCATGCGGGTGGCGCCGTTTTTCAGGGTGCCGAAGAGCAGGGCGGCCAGCAGGACGCCGACTGGATGGTTGCGGCCCAGCAGCGCCAGCGCGATGGCGTCGAAGCCCATGCCGGCGGAGAAGCCAACGCCCACCCAGCGGTCCACGGCCAGCGTCTGCACCATGCCGGCCGTGCCGGCCAGGCTGCCGCTGATGGCCATGATGATGATCCACAGGCGTTTGACGTTGACGCCGCTGTAGCGGGCTGCCTTGGCGTTGGCGCCCACCATGCGGATTTGAAAGCCGAGGGTGGATTTATAGAGGAGCCACCAGACCAGCCAGACTGCAAAGAGCGCCAGGAAGAAGCCGGCGTGAAAACGGTTGCCGGGGGTGTCGAAGAGGCGCGGGATCCAGGCGGTCGGCAGCACCGGCGGGGTCACCGGCACGTCGGGGCGCGCCATGGGGCCGCCCACCTTGAGCAGCCAGGAGCTGAGGATGATGGCGATCCAGTTCATCATGATGCTGTTGATGACCTCGTGGGCGCCGGTGTAGGCCTTCAGCGCGCCCACGATGCCGGCCCAGATCGCGCCTCCTGCCATGCCGGCCATCATGGCCAGCGGCAGGTGGACGAACCAGGGGAGGCCGGTCAGCTTGAAGCCGATGTAGACGGAGCAGAGCGCGCCCACCAGCATTTGCCCTTCGCCGCCGATGTTGAACAGACCGCCCTGAAAGGCAAAGGCCACGGCCAGGCCGGCGAAGATGTAGGGCACCGCCTGGGTCAGGCTTTCGGAGATGGGCACCAACGCGATGGCGAGCTGCCGGGTCCCTTCGCCGCGCAGGGCCGCGCCGATGCCGCGGATGATGCCGCCGATGTTCAGCGAGCCCTCGAACATCGCGCCGTAGGCCTTGCCCACGGTCTGCGCGGTCAGTCGCAGGGTGCCCATGGGGTCGTCGAAGAAGTTCAACCAGGCGTTGACCACCGCCTTGTCGGTCACCAGGATCAGGATCGCGCCGATGACCAGGGCGGTGAAGACCGCCAGGATGGGGTAGAGGATGGCAGTGCGCAGCCGCGTTGATTTCACTTCGGGCGGCGCGCCCTTGGTTTCGGGAAGCGTGGCAGAGGAAGTCGCTTCAGACATGAGGGGGTGCTCCTTGGTCCAGCGCAACGCGTGGCAGATGATCAGTTACGTGACGATGGCCCGTTCTTTGGACGTGCGTTTGGGCGCGTTGGCCAGCGCCTCTTCCAGGCTGTTGCCGGCCATCATCAGACCCACCTGCTCTTTGGAGACATCGTCGGCATCGACCACGGCGGTGAACTTGCCCTTGAAGATGACGGCGATGCGGTCGGCCAGGCCCATGATCTCGTCCAATTCAGCCGATACCAGCAAGACGGCCGCGCCGTCATCGCGTTTGTGCACCAACTGCTGATGGATGAACTCGATGGAGCCCACGTCCAGGCCGCGCGTCGGCTGATTGGCGATCAGCAGCTTGATGGGCCGGTTCAACTCGCGCGCCACGATCACCTTCTGCTGGTTGCCGCCGGAGAGATTGGAGACAGGCACGGCTGCGCTGGGGGTGCGGATGTCGAACTTTTCGATCAGCCCGTCGGCCTGTCCCACGATGGCCTGCTCGTTGACCACCATGCCCTTGGCAAAGGGGGGGCGATAGTAGGTGTTGATGATCAGGTTGTCGTAGACCGGGAAGGAGAGCACCAGCCCATCCTCCTGGCGATCTTCGGGGATATGCGACACGCCGCATTCGGTGATCTTGCGCGGCGACGCGTTGGTCACCTCCTGGCCGGCGATGAAGACCTTGCCATCCTGCACCGGGCGCAGGCCGGTCAGCGCCTCCACCAGCTCGGTCTGGCCATTGCCCTGCACGCCGGCCACGCCCAGAATCTCGCCCGCGCGCACCTCCAGGCTGGCGCTGTCCACGGCCACGTGCAGGCGATTGTCCAGCACCTTCAGGTTCTCGAAGCTCAGGACGGTCTCGCCCGCGCTGGCCGTCTCCTTGTCCACGGTCAGGGCCACCTCGCGGCCGACCATCATCTCGGCCAGCATGGCCTGGCTGGCGCCGGCCGTCTGCATCTCGCCCACCACGCGGCCCCGGCGGATCACCGTCACCCGGTCAGCCAGGTCCAGCACCTCGCGCAGCTTGTGGCTGATGAAAATGATGCTGACCCCTTGATCGCGCAGCGAGCGCAGGATGCCGAACAGGTCGTCGGCCTCCTGGGGGGTCAGCACGGCGGTCGGCTCGTCCAAAATGAGGATGTTGGCGCTGCGATAGAGCACCTTGATGATCTCGACGCGCTGGCGCACCCCCACCGACAGGTTCTCGATCTTGATACCTGGGTCCACCTCCAGGCCATGGCGCTGGGAGAGATCGCGGATCTTGCTGGCCACCTTTTTGCGGTCGAGCACCAAACCCCTGGTGCTCTCCTCGCCCAGCATGACGTTTTCGGCGACGGTCAGCACCGGCACCAACATGAAGTGTTGGTGTACCATGCCGATGCCCTGGCGAATGGCGTCGGTGGGGCCGGTGATCTTGGTGACCTGGCCGCGGATCAAAATCTCACCCTCGTCAGGACTGTAGAGTCCATAGAGGATGTTCATCAGCGTGCTCTTGCCAGCGCCATTCTCACCCAGCAGGGCGTGGATCTCGCCCTGCTCCAAGGTAAGGTTGATGTGGTCGTTGGCCAGCACGCCGGGAAACTGCTTGGTGATATTGCGCAGCTCAAGAACTGGGGCCATGAGCAACTCCCGCGGGTAGCTGTGGGAGACCGGCCGATATCCGGGTGGATATCAATCTGCAAGGGGGCCAAATCTCTGAGGGTGGGACAAACCGTGAGACTTCAGCCGTGAAGAAATGGCTGTGGGCCAGCTCTTGGCGGCTCAAGTCTCACGAGTTGCTGGCGAGGAGGAAAGGGTGCGCCTGGGTGGCCGTTGCCGGCCAGGCTGTGTGGATCGAAGGGGGCGAAGCATCCCGCACTGGGGTGCAGTGGGGATGCTTCGCCAGTTCAGACGTTCTTGCTTGACGGTTACTCGGTGGCCTTGGCGTCGATCTTGCCGTCGATGATGTCCTGGATCACCTGCTCGATCTGGGCGGTGAGCTCAGCCGGCACCCGATCCTCGAAGTCGTGGTAGGAGGCCAGGCCCACGCCGCCGTTGGCCAGCGTGCCCAGGTAGTTGTCGCCCAGGGTCAGGCTGCCATCCACCAGGGCCGAGATGGTGTCGAACACCGCCGCGTCCATGTTCTTCAGCACGGAGCTGAGGAAGACATCGCCGAACTCCGGCGCCGAGACATACTGATCGCTGTCCACGCCGATCATCATCAGGCCCCGCTCCTGCGCGGCGGCCGCGCTGCCCAGGCCCACCGGGCCGGCCACGGGGAAGATCACGTCGCAGCCCTCGTCGAAGAAGACCTCGGCCAGGCGGCGGCCATCGTCGGTGGACTCGAAGTTGCCGGCGAAGACGCCGTCCTGCTTGGCGTTGTCCCAGCCCAACAGCTCGACTGCGGCGCCGTTCTGCGTGTTGTAGTAGTTCACGCCGTTCTGGTAGCCGATCATGAACTCAACCACGGGCGGGATGTTGATGCCGCCATAGGTGCAGACCACGCCCGTCTGGCTCATGCCTGCGGCCAGGTAGCCGGCCAGGAAGGAGGGCTGGGCCACGTCGAAGAGCAGGCCCTTGACGTTGGCCGCGCTGCTGGGCGAGTCGATGATGGCGAACTTGGCCTCAGGGTTGGCCTCGGCCGCGGCCTTGGTGGCATCAGCCAGCAGGAAGCCAACGGTGATGATCAGGTCCTTGTTCTGGGCGATGAGCTCGTTCAGGTTCTTCTCGTAGTCGGTCTGCTGCTGGCTCTCCAGGAAGACCGCCTTGACCGGCAGCTCCTCCATGGCGCGCTGGGCGCCGGCCCAGGCGGTCTGGTTGAAGGACTTGTCGTCGATGCCGCCCACGTCGGTCACCTGGCCGACGGTGAAGATCTGCTCCGGCGCGGGCATGGCCACGCCGCCCACCTCGCCGGTGCGGCTGTTGATGGCGCCGGCGATGATCTGTTCGGAAACAGCCGCCAGCTCGTCGCGCAGCTCCTGCGGCACCCGGTCGTCCCAGTTGTGGAAGTCGGCCAGGCCCACGCCGCCGTTCTTCAGCGTGCCCAGATAGTCGTCGCCCAGGGTCAGGCTGCCATCCATGGCGGCCTTGATGGTGTCGAACACGGCCACGTCCATCTTTTTCACCACGGAGGTCAGCCAGACATCGGCGAACTCCGGCGCGGAGACGAAGGAGTCGGTGTCCACGCCGATCACGGCCAGACCGCGCTCCTGGGCGGCAGCCGCGCTGCCCAGGCCCACCGGGCCGGCCACCGGCATGATGATGTCGCAGCCCTCATCGAAGAAGACCTCGGCCAGGCGGCGGCCATCGTCGGTGGACTCGAAGTTGCCGGCGAAGACGCCATCCTGTGCGGCGTTGTCCCAGCCCAGCACCTCAACGTTGGCGTCCTTCTCCTGGTTGTAGTAGTTGGCGCCGTGGGTGAAGCCGACCATGAAATCGGTGACCGGCGGGATGTTGAGGCCGCCGAAGGTGCAGACGACGCCCGTCTCGGTCATGCCTGCGGCCAGGTAGCCGGCCAGGAAGCCAGGCTGGCTGGTGTCGAAGAGCAGGCCCTTGACGTTGGGGGCGCTGGTGCCCGAGTCGATGATCGCGAACTTGGCATCAGGATTGGCCTCGGCCGCGGCCTTGGTGGCATCAGCCAGCAGGAAGCCGACGGTGACGATCAGGTCCTTGCCCTGCGAGATGAACTCGTTCAGGTTCTTCTCGTAGTCGGTCTGCTGCTGGCTCTCCAGAAAGACGCCCTCAACGCCCAGTTCCTTCACCGCGCGCTCGACGCCGGCCCAGGCGGTCTGGTTGAAGGACTTGTCGTCGATGCCGCCCACGTCGGTCACCTGGCCGACGCTGAACGCGGCTTCCTCGACCACCGGCGCAGCAGTGGGCTGCTCGACGACGGCAGGAGCCTCAGTCGCCACAGGCGCCGTGGTTGGCGCCGGGGTCGCCTTGCCGCCACAGGCGGCCACAAGCAGGGAGATGACCACCAGGGCCATCAGGACAACATAAAAACGCTTTTGCATGGTAGGGTTCTCCTCCTGAGAACAGTAGAATGGACCAACAGGATCGAAACACGAAACACGGAGCGACGGGGGGCGGGCGCATTGCGGCTGCGAGGGGCAAGGAAGGTCGTTTTGCTGGTCGCCAAACTGTGCGGCGTCCTCCGCTGCTCGTGCTTACACACAAACATCAACTCGCGTCGTTGCGATTACCTCCTTGATCAGGATCATCAGCGCAGGTCAGACTGTGAACCGGGCTTGTTCAGGCTTGGCGCATTATAACGCACATCGCGCCCGGAGGCAACAAAACGATAGGTTCTGTTCAACTCAGGACTTTTGGGAGGTTGTCGCCGTGCATAAAGCGACTGCTGTACGCCCTTCCTGCGCTATGGCGCCGACGGCAGGTCCCGCAAAAAGCGATCGATGACCTGATGAATATGCGACAGGGGCGGCTGATAGGGGGTGAACTGGCTGCGCCGCGCCCGCTCGATGGCCGCGGGCAGGTCGGCCAGGTCGCGGCACCAGACCAGATGGCCCGCCTCCTCGAAGGCCTGCAGGATCTGATCCTGATGGCGGTCGAAGCGGTCTGGGTTGGAGACGCCCACCAGCCGCAGGCCGCGGCCCAGCACCTCGGTCACCGTGCCCAGGCCGCCGTGGGTGACGACCAGATCGGCCTGGGCGTAGTAGGAATCCAGGCTGGGCGCAAAGCGCAGCCATTGGGCGTGCTGCGGCTCTACCTGGCCGTGGCCGATCTGGATGATGACGGTCTCGTCGGTGGTTGCGGCCAAGTGGTCGGCGGCGGCGACCAGGGCGTCGAAGTCGGTGGTGCCTACGGTGATGAAGATCATGGCAGTAGGTAATGGGGGAATGGGGGAATGGGGAATGGAGGCAACTGCTCAGCCGGCGGGTGCGAACACGTTGATTTCGATACGGCGGCCTACTCAATCAACGTGTTCGCACCCGCCGGCATTGGTGTCGGGGGGTTAGAGGAGCCGGCCGGCGTAGATGGCTTTGCGGTGTTTGGCCTGCAACTGCGGCCATTGGACGATGAACAGGTCGGCGAAGGGGTAGACCAGGCGGCCGCTGGTGCTCATGCGCTGGACGCGCGAGGCGCTTTCGACGTAGATGATGGCCGCGCCAAACAGCTTGCCCAGCAGCGCAGCCGGCACGGCCAGCGCCGGGCCGTTGGCCAACACGGCCTGGGGGTGGATGCGCCAGAGCAGCGGCGCCAACTGCCCCAGGCTGCGCAGGGTGTTCCAGGCAGCCACGGGCAGCGAATCGGTGCGCCCTTGGACCTTGCTGCGCGGCCGGCCGGCGCGATAGACCGGCCCAGGCAGGCGGATCTTGCCCTCGGACAGCCGGTCCTCGGCCGCGATCAGGTAGTGATACTCGTGGTGCGGCCCCAGTTGGTCCAGCAATTGCAGCATCTGCCGGGTATGGCCCCCCTCGCCCAGCACGACCAAGACACGCGTCATGGGCTTTCGTCGCTTTCCTGGCTGCGCCGACGCGCCGGCCCGCGGCCGCGAGCCGGCGGGGGCGGGCTGGCCTCCGGCTGGCGGGCGTTGGGATCGGACCAGAGGAATTCCGTCTGGCCCAGCACATCGTCGTGGCCCTCGTCGTCATGGTCGGGGTGCTCATCCGGGTCCACCCGACCGGCGGCCGCGGCGCTCAGGCCGTAGAGCTTGGCATAGGCGGCGCGATGGCGGCGCCAGGTGAAGCGCTCGGCCGAAATTCGGGCGTTGGTGGCCAGGCTTTCGGCCAGAAAGGCCCGGCTCAGCACCCGCTCGGTGGCCTGGGCCAGCGCGTCAGCGTCGCCCACCGGCGCCAACATGCCATCCACGCCGTCGTCCAGCAGCTCCGGAATGCCTCCCACCGCAGTGGCCACCACCACCGCGCCGCTGGCGGCCGCCTCCAGCAGCACCTGCGGCAGGCTATCCTCGTCGGCGGTGCGCCAGACGACGCTGGCCTCGCGGATGGCATCCCGGCGCTGGCGTTCGGTCAGGGCCGGGCGGTAGGCGATGGCGTCGGCCACCCCCAGGGCGCGGGCCAGCGCGAAGACCTCGGCCGCCAGCGAGCCGCTGCCCACCAGCATCAGCCGCGCCTCCGGCACGCGTTGGCGCAGCCGCGCCAAGGCCTGCAGCGCCAACTGCGGCTGGGCGCGCGGCTCCAGCTCGTCCAGCCAGAGCAACAGCGGCGGCCAACTGGCCCGGGCCAGCAGCGGGTGCTCATCCAGCGAAAGCAGGTTGGGGGTCGTCGCGGCCCGCAGCCCATAGCGCGCCAAGATCTCCTGGCCATAGGCCGTGGTCACGGCCAGCCCGTCGGCGCGGCGCAGCAGCCAGGTGACGCTGCGCCAGGAGCGCGTCACGAAGGAGCGCGCCAGGCCGCCGGAGTAGGTGATGACCACCCGCCGCCGGCCCAGCTTGCCGAAGAGCAGGGTTAACACCACCGGCAGATAGAAGCCCCAATGGCTGGCCGCGTGGACGTGGAACAGGTCGCTGCGCGGCAACGCCGTCAACAGGCGCCAGCAGACCAGCAGCACCTGGGCGATGGGCAGCAGGTGAATGCCGACGCCAGGCAGCCGGCGCACGCCGGGCGCATCGGTGTTGACCCGCTGCACCCAGGCGCCTTCCTCCTGCAACAGCCGGCAGAGCAGCTCCGTCTGGCTGCTCAGCTCGCCGGCGCGCGGCGGAAAGGGGCCGACCACCGCGATGCGCGCTTGACGGAAGCCAAGGTCGGGCGCGCTCATGGCGTTTCCTCCGAAGAAGTCCGGCTGTTCGGAAAAAGCCGAACTTCTTGCCCGCTCTCCTGCCATTCAGCGATGAAGAAGCGCCGCTTGCCGGCCGGGCCGGAAGGAATCTGCGGAACCAGCAGCAGCTCGACGACGGCCTCGCCGCGCACCTCGCCCTCGATGCGTTCCCGCAGATAGGCCAGCGCCTGCTCCGCGCCCACGAACGCGCCCAGACGCTGCGCCCCGCCCGCCGCGCCCTGCCCATTGGCCGGCAGGTGGCCAAAATCCCGTCCGGGCGCCAGGCTGATGACGATGCGGTCGGGCGCGGTCTGGCGCACCTGGAAGGCGTCGATGCCGGGGGTCTGGCGGAAGAGGGTCGTGAAAAACCACATCAGCAGGGCGCGGCCGCTGGGCAGCGTCAACTGATCGCTGCTGCGGCCGGCCACGTGGCCCAGCAAGGGCAGGCCGCGGCCGCAAGGGCATTGTTCGCCGCTCAGGCTGCCCAGGTCGCCGATGGCATAGCGCACGAAGGGCATGGCCAGGTTGTTGAGATTGGTCAACACGATCTGGCCCTCCTGCCCAGGCGGCGCAGGCTGGCCGGCCTCGTCCAGCACCTCCACCAACACCGCTTCGGCGTTGATGTGATAGCCGGTCGAGTGGCCGCACTGAAAGGCCACATCCATGCCGTCGCCGCCGTAGGCGTCGAAGACCTGGCAGCGGAACTGGGCCTCGATCGCGGCCCGCTGGAAGGGGTGCAGCACCTCGCCAGTGGTCAGCACCGCGGCCAGCGGCAGGTCGATCTGCCGCTGGGCCAGCGCCAGGGCCAGGCGATGGGCGGTGGCCGGATAGCTGCGCAGCAGGCGGGGGCGGTAGCGGACGATCTGTTCGATCACGTCGTCCAGCCGTTCATCGTGTACGGCAAAGGCGGGGATGTGCAGCATCTGCGTCAGCCGCTGCTCCAGCGATTGGCGGGCGCCCCCTTGCAGCGAGCCGTGGGCATGTTCGCCCATCAGATTGACGTAGCGCACCCCCTGGCGCAGCCCGGCCCAGGCCCAGCAGCGAAACATCACCGCCCAGCGCAGCCCCTTTTCGGCGCGCGTCATGGTGAAGCGGAAGGGTTCGCCGGTGGAGCCGCTGCTGGTGTAGGGGATCAATTCGGCCCGGTCTGCGTCGCGTGCCAGCACCTGATCAGGAAAGGCGGCGCGCAGGGTGGCCTTGTTCACCACCGGCAGGCGGCGCAGATCCTCCAGGCCGCGAATCTCCTCCGGCCGGACGCCGGCCTCGCGCCAGAGGCGGCCATAGAGCGGGGACTGGGCGAAGCTGTGGGCCGTCAGCCGGCGCAGCTTCTCCAGTTGCAGCGCCTGGAGCTGCTCCAGCGACCACCATTGGCTGCGTTCCAGCGCGGCCAGCGGCCCACTCACCGGCGTGCGCTGGGCGCGCTCGACCAGCGGCATGGCGCCGCGGCGCAGCAACAGGCTGTAGAGCTGCTCGGTGGTAGGGGTCAAGGTGGTGTTGGTCCTTGGACGGGGGTTGCTCGGGCGCTCCCCGGTGCGATTGACGGCGGCGCCTCGCGGCTATTGTACCACGGCCTGGCAGCCGCGCCAAAAGGCTTCGGAAGCGCCCAGCAATTCCAAACATGGCGCGGAGTCGAGGCTTTAGCATGGCGCGGAGTCGAGGCTTCAGCCGGGTCTGGCCGGCGCATGGCGCGGAGTCGAGGCTTCAGCCGGGTCTGGCCGACGCATGGCGCGGAGTCGAGGCTTTAGCCGGGTCTGGCCGGCGCATGGCGCGGAGTCGAGGCTTCAGCCGGGTCTGGTCGGCGCGGGTCGGGCGCGCTGACCCGCCTGAAGGCTCGACTCCGACATGGCAGCCATCATATTTGGAATGGCTGATCAGCGCCGGTCGATTTGGCGTTTTGGCGACCGTGGGCAATAATAGTCCAGGGGTGCGGCCAGGGCAACGGGTCTGCGGCCGCTCACCATTGAAGAGCCGACCAAGAAAGCTGTAGAGGTGGCCGAATTGCCATGGATCCAAACGCAATGACATCAGGTTCCCTGCCGGCGCCGGGCAAGCTGTGCGCGGCCTTTGCTGCCCACCTGGCCCCGCCTGAGCTGGCGGCGTTGGTCGAACGGATGGCCGCGGCGCTGGGCCTGCCCGCGGGCCATCGGGCGGCGCGGGCAGAGTTTCCCGGCGGCGCCGTGGCGGGGCCGGCCTGGGCCGCCGTGGAGCATCCGGCGTTGACCGTGGTCTGCGCCGGCCGGGCGATCGGCGCGTCCCAGGCCGCGCGCACGCTGGACCGCGATCTGAGCAGCCAGGCGGGGCTGAGCGATCTGGCGCTGGCCGGCGCGCTGCTGCACCAACACCGGGGCGCGGCCTTGCAGCGCCTGACCGGCGTGTTTTCGCTGATCAGCGCCCGACGGGACGCGCCGCAGGTGGTGATTGCCAACGACCGGCTGGGCTTCAGCCCGCTCTACTACCTGCTGCAAGACGACCTGCTGCTGGTCGCGTCGGAGGTGAAGGCCATCGCAGCCGTGGCCGACGTGCGGCCTGACCCGGCCGGCCATGGCCAGTTTTTCTACATCGGCCATCTGCTGCGCCATCACACCCTCTGGCGCGAGATCAAGGCGCTGGGACCGGGCCAACTGATCGCATGGCAGCCGCAGGGCGCTGCGGTTTGCACCTACTTCGACCCCGCCCGCCAGCCGCAGACCGGCGCAACGCCCGCGCCGCTGGATGCGATCCATGACGCGCTGCAGAACGTCGTGGCGCGGATTGCGCCGCCAGCGAATTCGGGTACCCTGTTGCTCAGCGGCGGAATGGATTCGCGGCTGATCCTGGCGACGCTGCTCAGCCAGGGGATCAAGCCCAGGGCGCTGAGCCTGGAACACGCCGGCTTTGCCCAGGGTCTCGATGGCTTGCTGGCCCGCCAGGTGGCCGAGGTTGCCGGGCTGGAACTGGATTTCCGCCCCACTCGTCCCCACTTTTACCAGTCGGCCGATGCGCTGGAGGTGTTCTGCCTCGCCGATGGTGCAACCCCCAGCTTTGGCCTGTTCATCAGCCAGGTCTATCCGGAGCTGAGCGCCGAGCTGGGCTGGGTGTGGGAAGGGCTGAGCCTGGATCTCTGCCTGGGCGGTCAGCATCAGACCGGCGCCACCTTGCGCTCCAACCTGCCTGAGCTGCTGGCCAGCCGGCGGGCCAACCGGCGTTTTCTGCGGCAACTGTTGCAGCGCGACTGGTTCGAGCAGATCGAGCGTTCGTTCGAACAGGAACTGGCGGCCGAGCTGGAGCGTTTTCCCGACAGCGAGGATGGCTGGATCCGTTTCCAGATGGTCAATCGCAAACGGCGCCGCGTTGGGCTGCCGCCGCACCAAATCTACGGCCGCAAGGTGCTGGCGCTGACCCCCGGCGTCGACGCCGACTTCGTGGAGTTCATGTGGTCGACGCCTGTGCAGCAGCGTCAGCAGTACCGGCTCTACGCCCAGCTTTTGCTGCGCTGCCAGGCCTCGCTGGCCGGGCCGGAAGTGCTCACCGGCGAGCGCCGGACGCAGATCGAGTCCATCGCCCAGGCTGGCATCGGCGCGCCCCGGCGTTTTCCCCATGCGCTGCGCGGCTGGGTCAAGGGGCTGGGGCTGGCGCCCTATGCCCGTGATTTGCAGGCCAGGCTGGGCGGCGTCGAACGGGTCAAAGTCGACTCGGCGCCCCCCTCGGTGGTGATCGGCACGCTGCGCGCCACCGGCTTTGACCGGCCCTTCTATCGCCGGGCGCAGATCGAGCAGTGGCTGGCGCGGGCTGAACGCGGCTCCGTCTATTGGCTGCACGCGCTGTTGCCGGTCTTCTATATGGAACTGTGGCACTGCCTGCACGACCCGGCCGCGCTGGCCGCGCTGCGCCAGACGGTTTTCGTGGGCGGCCAGGAAGAATCCGTTGGGCCTGCGCTCAGTCGATTCTGAACCCAGGCGCCCAATCGATTATGGACGAGCACCAACGACCATGAGCCGTTCCGGTTTGCATCTTTTTCTAACCCGCCCCCCCAAGGCGCTGGCTGTGGCGCTGGCTTTGACCTTGGGCGCGCTGTTGGGGCTGGCCGTGGTGAGCCCGCGACTGGACGGCCTGGGTGCGCCGGCCGAGCGGCTGACCGAGTGGCTGCTGCCGCTGGCCGGGATCAGCCTGTTGCTGGTGATCAGCGTGCGCAGCCCACTGGCCGGGCTGCTGCTCACCCTGCTGCTGGCGCCCTACAGCCGCTTCATCCCCCTCGATCTGGACCTGGGCGCAGGGATACCGGCGTTCAGCCTGACCCGGCTGATGGCCGGTTTCCTGCTGCTCTTGCTGCTCTATCAGGCGGTGCGCGGCCAGCGCCGGCTGCGCCCGCTGGGCTGGGCTGATCTGGCCATGGCCCTGTTCCTGGCGGCGCTGGCGCTGTCGGTATCCTCATCGCGCTATGGGCTGTCCTTTGCCTTTCAGAGCCTGCTGGACGCCTATATCCTCCCCTTCGTCTACCTTTTTCTCGCCCGGCAGATCGTGCGTGACCTGCGGGATCTGCGCTGGTTTTCGGCCGCGCTGGCGGCAGCCGGCGTCGGGTTTGCCCTTCTGGTGATCCGCGAGCAGTTGACCGGCGAGGTGCTTTTCTACGGCCGCGAGGCGGCGCGCTACAGCCGCAGCTTTCAGAAGATCATCAGCCTGATGGGCAACGCCGCGCCCATGGGGGTCAGCACGGCCATGACCCTGCCGCTGGGCCTGGCGCTGCTGGCGTGGGTCTTTGGCGACGCCATGCCCCCCGGCCGGGGCCGGATGCTGGCGCGCTTGACGCTGCCGCTGGCGCTGGCGGTGATCGTGCTGGGGGTCTATATGACCTACAACCGGGCCAGTTGGCTGAGCGTGCTCATCACTCTGTTGGTGTTGGGCGCGTTGCGGCCGCGCCTGCGCCGCCTGCTGCTGCCGGCGCTGCTGGCGCTGGCCATTCTGGCGCTGATCTTCTGGCAGAGCGTGATCAGCAGCCCGGCCGTCAACGAGCGCCTGTTGGAGGACAGCTCTTTGGGCTATCGCAGCGAGGTCTTGCAGTTGGCGCTGGACATGGCGCGCGGCGAACCGGTCTTCGGCCTGGGCTACTACAACTTCGGGCCCATTGCCAAGGAGCGCTACGGCTGGGATCCTGCGCCGATCTTCGGCCAATATCCGCCGGCCCACAACTCGCTGATGTTCATCCTGGTGTCAGGTGGCTTGCTGGCGCTGCTCCCCTATCTGGCCTGGTTCGCGCTGACGGCCTGGCAGGGGATCAAACGGTACCTGGCCAGCGCCGGCGAAGAGGAGACGCGCGATGTGCTGGCCGCCGGCGCGGCGCTGCTCCTGGCCTATTTCGCAGCCTCGGCCACCTTCGACGCGGTGGAGGCCGTCATGATGAATCTGATCTTCTGGACGGCCATCGGCGCGATCTGGGGCGGAACCTATCCCGGCGCAACGGCGCGGACTGCGCAGGCCCGGCCGCGGCCGGCGTAGACCGGCGCGGGGAAACTGCGGCGACCCGTCGCGCGAGAACGCTTGCCAAGGCTGGCCCTTCGATTGTATAATTGCCGCGTCGATGCATCCTGGCCCGCGGTCTGCCACCGCTGTTTCATCGCCGCACGAGACGTACCATGCCAAAAACCATTGCCATCTGCAATCAGAAGGGAGGCGTCGGCAAGACCACCACCACCGTCAACCTGGGCGCGGCGCTGGCTGAGCAGGGATGGCGCGTGCTGATGGTCGATCTGGACCCACAGGCCGCGCTGACCGCCTACTGGGGCCTGGATGGACAGGCCACTGGCCCCACGGTCTATCGCCTGCTGCTGGACGACAGCGCCACGCCGGCTGAGGCGCTGTGCCCGGTGCGTCCGCTGATCGACATCATTCCCTCGGACATCGACCTGGCCGCGGCCGAGATCGAGCTGTGGAGCGCGCTGGGCCGCGAGCGCATCCTGCAAGAGGCGCTGACGCCGCTGCAAGGCGGCTATGATTTCGTGCTGGTCGACTGTCCCCCCAACCTGGGGCTGCTGACCATCAACGCGCTGGTGGCCTGCGAACAGGTGCTCATTCCGGTGCAGTGCGAATACCTGGCGCTGCGCGGGCTAAGCATGTTGCTGGACACGTTGCACAAGATCAAGCGCCGCCTCAACCCCCAGTCGGAGATCCTGGGCATTTTGCCCACCATGGTCAACAGTCGCACCCGCCACGCCCAGGAGGTGATCGAGGAGCTGCACAGCGTCTTCGGCCAGCGGGTCTTCCAGACGACCATCAAATCCAGCATTCGCTTTGCCGAGTCGACGCTGGCAAGGCAGCCTATCCTTGAATATGCCCCTTCTCACGCGGGGGCGCAGGCCTATCGAGCCTTGGCACAGGAGATTCTTCATGACCACCGACCAGCCAGATAGCTCTTCCAACAAGACCCCGGGGCGCGGGGTGGATCTCTTCTTCGGCGACAGTGAGGCCGCAGAGGAGGTAGCCGGCGCCGCAGCCGCAGGGGGCGCAGCGCTGCACGATGCGGCCAACCAGACGGCCGAGTCCGTTCAAGCTGCCGGCGCCGCGGGCGCAGCCGAAGTCAGCGCCGGCGCGGCCGCGGCCGCTGAAGCCGCCCCGACGGCCATCGACGACGCCGCAGCCGCCCCGGCGGCCATCGCCCCAGCGCCTGAACGGGCCGCCCCACCAGCGACCACGCCGTCAGCCGCTGCGCCGCCATCCGCTCCGCCTCCTCCACCCGCCAGCCCGCCGGTGGTGGTGGAGGGAACGCCGGCCAAAGGCTCCAACGGTTGTCTGCCGGCCGTGTTGGGCGCTACCTTCGGCGCGCTGCTGGGAGTATTTCTGACCCTGGGCCTCTTGTTCGTCGCCAACCAGGGCCTTAGCTACGCTCCGCGTGACACGGTGGTGGCATTGCAGGCCACAGTGACGGCCTATGAGCGCAGCGCCGGCCAACTGAACAACAGCGTCGGGCTGCTGCACGACGGCCTGGTAGGGGTGCAGCAGCAGGTGACCGCGCAGGGCGACAGCCAGGGCGCGCTGGCCGGCGAGGTGAGCGGCGTGATCAGCCAGGTGCAGGACCTGCAGACGCGCGCCGAGGTGCTGCCGGTGTTGCAGGAGGATGTGGCTGGGCTGCAGACCTCGGTGCAGGATGTGAGCGGCGCGGTGGATCTGGTGGCCGGCGATGTGGCGACCCTCACCCAGCGGGTGGATGTGGTCAGCGTCAGCGCCGAGCGCGCCCAGCGTTTCCTGGACGGCATGCAGGCGCTGCTGGCGTCGGTGATGGCTGATGAGCCGTTGCCAGCCACGCAGCCGGTGACGACCACGCGCGGCCTGACCGCGACGGCGCCGCTGACCAGCACTGCGCCCATCACCAGCAACTTGCCGCTGACGACGACGCCGCCCATCACCGCGACGATGCCTTTCACGGCCGAGGTGCAGGCGCCGTTGACCAGCACGCTGACCGTGACTGCCACGGTCGCGCCCACGGCCACGGTGACGCCGCCGGCGAGTCCGGCCCTCGACGCGATCCGCGGCATGGTCTTCCTGGACGCCAACCGTGACGGCGTGCGCGCGGCCGCGGAGCCGGGCATCGCCAACGTGCAGGTGACGCTCTACACCCAGGATCGGAAGGAAGTCGCCCGCACCACCACCAATCTGCAAGGGGAATACGAGTTCAGCGGCCTGACGCCGGGCATCTACATCGTCGTCCAGACCGATCCGCCGGGCTTCGTCTCCTCTTCGTCCAACGTGCTGACCGCGATTCTGCGCAGCAACCGGCCGGTGGAGAACGTCAACTTCGGCGATTATCGCTAAGAGCCGCGCGGCGTGTGGTTGGGGACTGAGCGTGCCGGGGCCGTTGAGCGGCGCTCTCAGTCCTCGGCCCATGCCGGCGGCGATTCTGCTTCTGGCGTTGCGGCCTCGACTCCGCGCCGCTTTGGCGTTGCTGTCACGGCAGCGTGCGGTTTGACAGCCGCGGCCTTGTGTGTTACCATCCCGCCACTCAAGTTGAAGGCTCAAACGTCGATGATTTCTCAGTCCACCTCCCAGTTGCTCAGTCCATCGACCGCTCACGGTGAGCGTGTGCTCTTCGCGTTGGCGCCGCGCCTGGATGCTTCCTGGCGCGGTTTTTATTTTAGCTACTTTAGCAGCCAACGCCGCGCGCCCCACGCCCAGACTGACCCGACGCCTTGACCCAACGACGAGCCAGGAGACCGATCAGAAAGCGTGGAGCGCATAGCCCACGCTTTTTTCATGCGGTTCGTAGTTCGTAACTCGTAACCGGAGTTTGCGGGAGTCGGCTTTGAGTCATGTAACGAGTAATGCGTAATGCGTAATCGGAGTTTGCGAGAGTTGGCTTTGAGTCATGTGAGGAGTAATGCGTAATGCGTAATCGGAGTTTGCAGAGTTGGCTTTGAGTCATGTGGCCGTAACCCGTAACTCGTAACTCGTAACCGTGGTTTGCGGGAGTTGGCTTTAAGTTACGCTTTACATACCCTGGAGACCCCGCCCGCAATTCCGGTTACGCATCACGCATTACGCATCACGCATCACATACCCTGGAGACCCCGCCCGCAATTCCGGTTACGCATTACGCATCACGCATTACGCATCACATACCCCGGAAACGCCTCCCGCAATTCCGGTTACGAGTTACGAGTTACGTGTTACGTGTTACGTGTTACGAGCTTCTCACTAGTGCGTCGTTAGCTTAGATTTTACTCTTTAAGAACCGGATACAGTCGCTTGAGCTTGATGCGAGCATCGGTCGTAGTGAACTGCCAGTCCACGGTGATACCCGCCGCATTGCGACGCGCTTCCCAGGCAGCAGCCTCTTGTGCA
>Ga0209200_1000332_pt1 | contig 53336 bp, 45 predicted proteins | sample AD_UKC033_MetaG_FD_184406 | JGI IMG/M metagenome (GOLD analysis project Ga0209200, IMG submission 184406) | Active sludge microbial communities of municipal wastewater-treating anaerobic digesters from USA - AD_UKC033_MetaG (SPAdes) (version 2) | ecosystem: Engineered > Bioreactor > Anaerobic >... | reverse complement strand
ATGCCGAACACTCCCCCGCAAAAAACGGGGTTGACCGGACGCTCACCCACAGTTGCCTATGGCGTTACCGCATCTGGGTATTACGACGAAATAGGCGGAATTGCGTACACGTGGTACGGTGGGAGCGCCTCAGGGAACTCATATGCAGCGATGGGTTCGAGCATTAGGGGAACTATCGGTTCTGTCAACTGTACCGGCGGGCTTTTTGGCTCGGCCAGTGGCTCGCTCGTCGACGGGACCATATCAACAAATGTTACCGGACAAGGCGGCATGACCCAGATAAGTAGGGCTGTCGGTGGTGGAACCTACTATGGCAAGTATAGCGTGAGTGTCTACGATGATGTTTCGTATGTGGTTTCGGCGGGTGCGGGGTCCTTCAGTGCGCGAGCCGGGGCAGGAGGTTCGACGAGTGTCGCCGTTCACGCGTCAGGCAGTGGTTTGGACAAGCCCTTTTCCTACTGCTGGGCGACCTGTGACGGCTATGCGACTTGCTCGGTTTCGTTCGATGACACCCCCTGATTGGGGCACCACGCCAGAAACCGCTGGACTGTACGTCTGAATAGTACTCGGAGACCACCAGCATCTGGTGACATGTCCCGGCTAAGTGACCGGGACATGTTGCTGCACCCGAATAGCACAGGAGGTGACGAATGGACATGTGTGTCGGGGGATCATCGCGGGTCCCTTGCGGGAGGGCGATTTCACGGATTGTCCTGCCAATGACGATATTGATGGTGGTAATGGTGACCATGGTCGTTGGCAAGGGCGAGATGACAATTGTCGCCCGCGGAGGTTCGCCGTTTCCGATGCCGGAGAAGTCGGTGGATGAAGCCATGGCCCAACAGACGGCTGCAGACTGCGTCATGGGGAGCTTTCAGGAGTCGTTGGAGATGAAAGAGAAAGTAGATTTCCTTCTGACGCCTGCGTTTCTCGTTCAGCAGGTCGTTTCCGACGGTGTTGTTTTGACGTATCCGGAGGAGTAGAAGGCCTATGGGAGAGAATCCGGCCCGCCATCGATGTCGCCCTTCTTGCATGTTCCTTGCGATTGCCGGGGTGGCTGTGCTCTCGCTTGGGAGTGCGTCTCGGGGCATCGAGCCCACAGGTTCCAAGGTCGGGGTCGTTCAGTTCGACGCGATCATTGAGTTGAACTCGGTGAGCCATGGTTCTCATGTGCTGCTCTTTGCGAGGTACTGGGTGTCGCCCGAGTTCTACTGTGTGGGGGTAGTCTGGGCGGAGCCGCATGGAACTGGTCTGGATATCTCCTTTTATCCTCCTAGTCTGGTGATTGTCAGCGATGACGGGCAGTTCAGCATTAGCCATGACGTCAAACCTGAATACGGCACGGCATGCAGGAAACCTCTGCCCGAGCGCGGGGTCTTCCGCTTCATGTATGGAGACTACCCCATTCAGAACCTTCAATTCGTCGAGCAAGAGGTGTCGAGAACGCGGATCCGCGTCAGCGACCTCGGAGATTTGGATCTGTCCGGCGGTGGGGTGGAGCAATCGCTGAACTACTCGGTGGAGAAAAACCAGACCGACGTCAATGGACTTGCCTCTCGCCTGGGTGTCCGTACGCAAGATGGTCGCATAGACTCCCTGCGATTCTTGGATTCGCAAGGTCGGGTCCTCAAGAGCCTGGATTACGAATACGCCCAGACGCACGCTCGCACCTATCTTGTGCGAGAGCATGTCCAATTGCCCGAACGCCAGGTTGTGGTTGGTCTCCAGGGTGACCAGGCGATCGTCACCAAGGTCCGCGACCAGCAGTACGAGTACAGTCAATTTGAGACGATTCACCACGAAGGGGGTAGGAAGTGCACGATCGAGTACGCTCCAGCTTCCTTGGGTGGCAAAGAGGTCGTGGTCCCTGTAGAGACGACGGTCTGCGACGGGCAGGGAACCGAGGTTCTTCGCTCCGCACGCATGATGAACTTCAGGCGTATCGAACTCGATGCGAACGCCGTCAGAGAGGCGGCGAGCCGGTTCTGCTGCTTCACCGATGAGCATCGCCAGTATCGCGATCTGCTTGTCAAGTACTGGGAGAAGCCTCCTGTGGAGGTGATTGTGCCCGATGTGAACACCATCGCTCACTTGCGGTCCTGTTTTGAGGATTCCCTGGCTCGCCAAGAGAGTCTCGGTGGCCAATTGAAACACGCCAACATGCTGATGGAACTTGACCGGATGGTTGGTGACACCCCAAACCTGACGCGTCACTATCGGCGGTATCTTTCCATACTATCGGATAACAACTTGAATCGAATGGTGCAGGTGGGTGGGTATAACGCCATTGAACAGCTCATGTCTTGGGGCCGATACAGCGACGCGGACGTTCTCCTGGAACACTGGACGGGGGTGCTGTTGCCGGCTTTCGATAGTCGCGAGGAGTTGCTTCGCTTCTGTGCCCAGGAACTGAGAAATCGGCGCCCCTGGACAACGAATAGGCTCCTCGAAAGGGCGTTGGGGGTGTTCGGGCAGTCGGCCGCAGCCCGGTTCGAGATTCAGACGATGAGATGCCAAGCCCTCCATCAACTCGGTCTATTTGTGCGGGATTATGCCGACGATGCCCCGAAAGACCTCCTTGCGCAGTCGCAATGGGCCATTGGTTCAGTCGGCCGGGATGGATTACAGACAATGGTGCGTGGTAGTCTGGATGAAGCCATCCGTGCATTTGGTGTCCTCAACCAGCCAACACCGGCCCAGACCAGCCTCCGAGAGGTCCTGGATGGTATCCGCCAAGGCATCGAAGCGCAAATGGTCACAGAATCCGGTCAGGTGACCATGGGGAACACGACGGCGGACTGAACTTTCGTTCTTGCCGTGGAAGGCCGTGCTCCTCTGGGTGAGATGCAAAAAAAGAGAGGCGGACGCGATGTCCGCCTCTCTCGGTGTTTCTTCGTGTCACGGCGGAGGGTTACTGCACCGGGAAGGCGGGGTTCGTCTGACCCCAGCAGCCGTTGTGGACGAATCGCAGGTCGTCCCAATCCTCATCGGTCACCGGTGTGCAGCCACTGGCCATCCAGCCCACGTGCTCTCTGCCCCACTTGACCGCTGCGGTACCTTTCCACTTGCGGTACTCGGAACGTCCGTCGGCGTACGAGACGTTCGTGCCGTCGCCATGGCGGGTCACGGGCTGATCCCACCACTGCCAGGTGCTCTGCCAATGTGTCGCGAAGCTGTCGGGCGTAGCCCAGCCTTCATCGATGAAGACGAGTCTCTCGGAGGGATTCGCGATCTCCGTCTGCCTCTTGCACCAGAGTTTCTTGCCGTTGGGACCCCTGGTACCGGTATTCCCGCTGAAGGTCCCGGCCCTCGGCAACCCATTGACGCCGTCGAATGGGTTGTAGGTCAGCAGTTCATCGCGCAGGCCGGTTGGGCAGGCGTAGGCGCCGAGCTCCTTGACGTAACCGCCTTTCCAGAAAGCCCCAGCCTGGATGCCTGCGGTCTGGAACGCGCGAGTCTGACGCGGTCCTCCCTTCGTGCCGTACGAGTCGCTCCAGCATTTGCCGACCCAATAGAGCTCGTTGGAGTGGCCGGTGCCCGGCATGTTTCCCGTTTCGGCGTTGACGAGCTTGCCGTCATTTTCATCGTAGTACATGACCCAGGCAAGCGTCAATTGCTTGAGTGTCGCCAGACACACAGCACGCTGCCCCTGTTCCCTGGCCCTCTGGAGCGCCGGCATCAGGATCGCCATCAGGATCGCAATGACCGCGATCACGACCAACAACTCGATCAGTGTGAACCCTCTCGACCTCATGTTCGATGTTCCTCCTATACTGCCAAGTGTCTGCACATCCGCACTCTTCGTTCGGATCCAGTTCGTTAGGCGGTTAATCGTTCTATAGGACGCGCTGCGAGACCAGACTGTTCCGTTCAAAATCGTTCGTGTGTGGTGCCGTTCGTACCCGACGTCAATCTCGATTGTACAGACCGCAGACTCGTCAATCAAGGTTTTTTATTTTTCGAGTGCGGATTCGGGAGTCCCGCGAGGCCTTTTTATTGGGCGTAGATCAAGTTGGCAGTAAGACCTTGACAAACATGGAGTTAGATCGCATAATATAGGGTAGATAGGGGGGTGGGTTTTGGAAAGAATGATGGGCAGGACCATTGCCATTTCGCTGTTGGCGATTCTTCCGCTTCTGGCCTGCGGCTGTGCGGCTCCGTCGCAGACGGGGAACCCCTCCAACGCGTCGACCAAGTCCGCGGAGGCCTTGCGCCCTTGCCTTCAGGGGCATGGGTTCGCGGTGCTCTACTTCCGTGCCCTCCGCGACACGTACGGCAATATCTCGGTCATCGGCGAAGTCCGGAACATCGGTGTGGCCGCCCGCGGCGTCGAATTGCAGGCGGTGCTCCGGGATGACAACGGTCGCGCGGTCGCGGTGGGGAACTTCTGTCCCGCCTCCTATCAGAACATTGCGCCGGGGGAGACCTGGCCTTTCTCCTACGGCTTCGGAAAGCAGCAGGGCATTCACCACGCCGAGATGAGGATCGTGGGCTCCTTCCGAACGCTCGACATGCCAGGCAACTCACCCTGATTCCTCGCGCCGCGAGCTATCCCACGACCATCCATCGCGCCATGGAGGTACGCCCTCCATCTGAAAATGCTGGGCAAACGTCGCGGATACCGTTTGGAGTTCCGCCTTCAGGCGGGTGAAGACCGCGTAGACGCGGAACTCCGAACAGGCCATACGCCGATAGGCTGCCCACCGAATGAACGTGGACGGCGTACTACAAACGCCACAAGGTGGTTCTCATCCTCTTCGGGTGGGCCCAAGGCCCATGAATGGCTCCGCGGGAATGACAATCGACGGTCCCAAGACCCGATCGCGTACATGCACGCACGATCATGCGCCCTTGCCCCGGCCTGCCTGAGATCCCCGGCTTGACAGCGGAGAGCGGACCGGATACCTTCCGGGCCGCGTGAATGGCGGAGGGGATCGATCCGTCTGCTGGCCGGGTGGAATCTTGTGGAGAGGTCCGACATGCAATGGGGCATGGCCGATAGTCGTGAATCCAAAGTGGGGATATGGATCGTCGAAGCCTCGCTGGGCCTTGTCGGGGTCGTTCTCGTGCTGCTGTGCACACAGCGGTACGGCGTCGGTTTGTCTCCGGATTCGGCCAACTACGTAGCGGCCGCCCGCAGTCTGCTGGCCGGACAGGGATACCATCACTTCGACGGCACGGTTTGCACGCATTGGCCGCCCTTGCTTCCCACGCTGCTGGCGATTCCCGGCCTTGCGGGCGTCGGGCCGATCGTCGCGGCCAGATGGCTGAACGCGTTGGCCTTCGGCGGGATCGTGTTCTTCGCGGGCCGCCTGTTCGCTCTATGCACGGCGTCCAGGGCTACCGCTGTGCTGGGCACGTTGTCCGTCCTGCTCTCGGCTTCGCTGCTGGCGATCTCGAGCATGGCCTGGTCGGAGCCGGTGTTCACTCTGCTGGTCGTCCTGTTCGTGCTGTGTCTGGGGCGATTCGGCCGGACGCAGAAATGGACCACGCTTCTGGCGCTCTGTGCCCTCGCGGCCCTCGCCTGTCTCCAGCGATACGCGGGCATCACCGTGATCGCGGCCGGCGGCATCGCGATCGCGATCATCGTGCCGGCGGCCTCCCTCGGGCAGAGGCTCAAACGGGCCATGGTCTTCTGCCTGCTCTCGAGCCTGCCCCTGGCGCTGTGGTTTCTGCGAAATCAACTGTTGGCGCGGCAACCCACCGGCTTCCACCACCTCGACTGGCGGTCCGTCAGCGAGATGGTGCGTCCGCTGGTCGGCATCCTGGACTTGATGGCGATCTGGTTCTCCTCGAAGATCCCGTCGGGCGTTGCCGGCGCCGCGGTTGTGGGGTCGATGCTGCTGCTCAGTGCGGCGGCGGTCGTCCTCTTCCGCTGGAAGCCCGACGAGCGGCGGGATCGCAAGGCGGTGCTGCTCTGGTCGGCGGGGCTCTTCGTGCTGGTCTACACGGTCTTCATCGCCTGTTCCGGCGCCGGGCTGCTGTGGAACCCGGAACCTCGCCACGCGGCGCCGGTCTACGTGTTCGTGATGCTGCTCGTGTTCGTCGGCATGGAGGATCTGTTTCGCCTGCTCGGCAAATGGTCTGGCGGGTGGCCATGGTTTCCCGCGTTGTGCCTGGCGCTGATGGCCCTCTGGCTGCTCCACCCCTATCGCCATGCGTCCAGAACGATTCGTCGCGCCATGCGGAACGGCGTGGAGGGGTACCACAACAAGGTCTGGGCGCAGTCTGAGCTGTTCCGTTGGCTCCGCGTGAATCCGCTGGATGGTCCGGTCTACAGCAACGTCCCGGACGCCGTTTACCTGTTGACCGAGACCCGCGCGAAGATTACGCCGCACCACTATATGGATATCGCGGAGTTCTCGCGAGAGATGACGTCGTCGCCGACGAACTACGTCGTCTGGTCGCACAACCTGTGCTGGCCCTACCTGTACGATCTGCGTGAGCTGGCCTCGCGGTGGCGGCTCGAGCCGGTCGCGGAGTTCCCTGACGGCGCGGTCTATCGTTTCCTCGGGGTCGGCGGTCCCGAACTGCTGGCGGTCTGCCGGTTCTGGTCGCCGCAGACGCAGAGGCATCGGTATACGATCGACAAGCGGGAAAGGGATGGATGGGTCCTGCGGCACCCAGGGGAATGGGTGGAGGAAGGCGCCGTCTTCTACGCATACAGCGAGGAGCGACACCCCGAGGGCACGCTGCCGGTCTATCGGCTGTGGTCGCCGTCCATGCAGAGCTGTTTCTACACGATCGACGTGTCCGAGAGGGATGCGGCCCTCGCGAAGGGCCCCGGCGTATGGCAGGACCACGGAATCGCCTGGTACGCCTATCCGCTCGAGGGACACCCGGCCGATGCCCAGGCGGTCTGTCGGTTCTGGTCCGATTCCCTGGCGACGCACTTCTACACGATTGACCCCGTCGAGAAAGACAAGCTCATCGCCGAGGCCTCGCATATCTGGACATATGAAGGCCCGGTCTGGTATGCGTACGGGAAGTGAGGACCCAGAGGACTGCACTCCTCTCCTTTCGGACGTCCATAGCTCGACCGCCGCGATCCTGTTCCCGGTGACATTGCGACCTGTCCGTTCGCAGGGCCGGGCTCCCCCCGCGCAGACGAGGGGAGCCGCACGACTTGTCTGGGGCCGGCGGTGCTTGTGCCCTGCGAGGGCACACTGCGAGCGCGCGGACGCCGCCCTGTTGACGAAAGACAATCCAAGTGAGGTGACAAGTGCTTGACCGATCGCAGGTCATTGCGAATCAGGCACTTGCGAAGAATGGAGCCAATGAGATTCGAACTCACGACCTCTTGCATGCCATGCAAGCGCTCTCCCAACTGAGCTATGGCCCCGTTGTTCTATTGTCGTCGGACACACCAGGACGCAAAGACACCGATGCCGGCGACTGACTATTGTCATGTTACCACACGGAGTTGGAATCAGGCAAGCATTTTTTCTTCCTATTTTCTGTCGGCAGGAAGTATCATTTCCGAGAAGAAATCGTCGCTCGGGGAGAACCGGGCGGGTCGGCGTGTTCATGGAGCCCTGTTCGCGGGTCGTGCCGGTCTTCACAATTCCGTTCGAGCGGGTGCAGAGGGCAATCATGTCCGGCGATGAGGTCATGGCCTTGACGGTCTCGATAGGCGCAGCGGCGTTCGCCTGGCTCCGTTGGTACGCCGTCCTGCGGGTCCGGATGCCGGCGATTCGCAACGCGGGCCGGTCGGTCTTTGTCGCCGGCCCGATTGCCTGCCTCGTGATGCTCTTTCTGGTCCTGCGGTGGTGGGCGGCCGACGACGTTCGCTACAGCGGCGCCTACCTGACGTTCTACCTGGCGATGGGCGCCGCGTGGGTGGGTTTCTGCACGCACTGGCTGGGCCTTCTGGGCATCAGCCCGCGAGACGATGTGATCGAGCGTCAGAACCTCGCGGCGGCCTTCGCGACAGCGGGGGCGCTGGCCGGGATCACGTTCTCCTTCGCCGGGGCCAATATCGGCAACGGACCCGGATGGTGGGTCGTCGTATTCAGTGCCGGACTGTCCACGCTGGCGTTTTTCGGACTGTGGGCGGTGGTGGAGTGCCTCACTGTGGTCAGCGAGTCGGTCACGGTCGAGCGGTCCGGCGGCGCGGGTCTTCGCCTGGGTGGTTTCCTGGCCGCGACCGGCATGATCCTCGGGCGGGCTGCGGCGGGCGACTGGGTATCCGCCGGGGCCACTGTCCAGGATTTCGCAGCGGTCGGTTGGCCTGTCCTACCCTTGACGGTTCTGGCGGTCTTTGTCGAGCGGCTGGGCCTGTCGGACTCGGAAGCCCCCGATCGCGGCGGCCTGGGCGGACTGTTCGTCGCGGCGGTCTATCTGACTGTCGCCTGTCTTTATGTCTTCGTCTGGCAGGGGCAGCCGTGAAGCCGCCCTGGACCATTCCCGACCCGATCCCCGACGCTCAGTTCCGCGAGATCCGCCTGAGCCTGATCTTCGACCATCACAAGTGGGACAGCCAGTTCGAGGACGTCGCGTCGATCGGACGACGCTGCCTGATCCTCGACGCGGATGCCTGGGACCAGTTGCGCCGCCAATCGGAGCAACTGTACGCGGAGGCGCTGGCTGCGGAGGATGAGATCCTGGACCGACCCGACTTGTGCAAGATGCTCGGTCTTGGCCGTCGGTTGTGCAAAGCCTGCGCTCGCAAGGTCCCGTCCAAGGCCATGGCCAGGGTCATGCGTTTCGACTTCCATTTCACTGAGGATGGCTGGCAGATCTCGGAGGCGAATGCGGATGTGCCGGGCGGGTTCATCGAGTCGTCCGCGCTTGCCGAGCTGGCGAGCGGATGCTACTCGGGAACGAGCGCCGCGCCCGATGTGCGCGAGCAGTATGTCAGATCGGTCCTTTCGTCGCTGGGCCGGGGCGCCAGGATCGCCCTCGTACACGCGACCGCCTACACGGACGACCGGCAGGTGATGGTGTTCCTGGCCGAGAGGTTCGCAAGCGAAGGGCTGGAGCCGGTCCTGGCCAGTCCTGCGGACCTGTTCTGGAGCGGGGGAATCGCATCGCCGGCCGGCGGCGGGCGGGCCTTCGACGGGATCGTGCGATTCTTCCCGGCCGAGTGGCTGCCCAGCGTTCCGCGAAGGCACATGTGGCAGCGGTTCTTTCACGGCGGTCTCACGCCGCAGAGCAATCCCGGCTACGCGCTGATTCCCCAGACCAAGCGGTTTCCGCTTGTTTGGGACCAGCTTCGGACGAGTCTACCCACGTGGCGGGCGCTGCTCCCGCAGACGCGAGATCCTCGCGAGGTCGATTGGCGAAACAGCGAGGAATGGGTCCTCAAGCCCGCGCTCGGACGCGTCGGCGAGTGGATCGGCATCCGCGGAGTGACGGCCGACAAGGAGTGGCGGGAGATTGCCGGGAACGCGAGGAGACATCACAGGTTCTGGGCTGCTCAGAAACGATTTGCCGCGATTGCGGCCGAGGGCGGGGGCGAGCACCTCTATCCCTGCGTCGGCGTATTCGTGATTGACGGCAAGGCGTGTGGACTCTATGGGCGGGCGTCCCGCGTCCCGCTCATCGACAGTCGGGCACAGGATATCCCGATTCTGGTCGCCGAGCGGATTGCCGAAAATCGCAAGGCCCAAGTCGCTGCATTAGGGGAATGTCGATGACGGGAAAAGAGCTTTACGAGGTCTGGGCGCCGGCGTTCGATGAGTGGTCGCCGTGGGTCAAGCCGGTGTTGTTCGCGGAGATCAACGATTTCGCGAATGACGCGGGGTTCGTTCCCACGTCGGAGGAGCCTGGGCTGCGATGCCGGATCGAAGCGAGACGCGACACCGCGGTCGTCGTGGATCTGCCGGGCTCGCGATCTCTGCTGGCGGGCTTCGATCTGGCCAAAGCCGGCTATCGGCCGGTCTCTTTGTACAACACGACGTCGGGAAGACGTCAGAGGGTGCCGCCGGAGAAGTGCGTTCTGCCCCATGTCGCTGTGCTCGTGCGGATGCTGTCGATGCCGCTGGCGGAACACGTGCGAAACACGATCGTAGGGGAGACGCCGCCGGCCTTTCTGCTCGACTCTCGCCGGCTCCGCGGAGGGAATGGACCGTCGCCGGGCATGTATGACAATCGATGGATGGTCTTTCCGCAGGACTTTCCCTCCGCCGGGTTCCTCAGGTCGCGAGGGATCGCGCAGGCGGTCGTCGTGCAGGAGCAGATGGGTCCGCTGGCGGACGACTTGTCCCACATCCTGCTTCGCTGGCAGCAGGCGGGGATCGCGATCCTCCGTCAGGATGCCGACATGGATTCTCCGGCGCGTCCCGCGGAGATTCAGCAGCCCTCGCGTTTTCGCTCGACGCTCTACCGGGTCTTCGCGCTGATGGGCCTGCGGAGGAACAGCGCCGGCGGCTTCGGCTCGGTGGTCCCGATCCCAGGGCAGGGCGGCGGTTTCGGGTAAGGAGCGTGATGGAGCGAAGACGAATCCTGGTGACGGGTCGCGTCCAGGGTGTGGGGTTCCGGCCGACCGTGTACCGACTGGCCACGTCCCTCGGCCTGAGCGGTTTCGTGCTGAACGACACGCGCGGGGTCACGATGGAACTCCAGGGTCCTGGACCGCGGATCGACGAGTTGCTCAGGAGACTGCAATCCTCCGACAGGCCGCCGCTGGCGAGGATCGAGTCGTGCGAGGTCGCGGCTCTGCCGACGGTCGAAGGCGAGACGGGATTCGCCATCCGCGGCAGCCTCGCAGAGGGTCGCGTGCTCTCCGAGGTCTCGGCCGATGTCGCGGTGTGTGCCGATTGCCTGAGGGAACTCGCCGACCGCAGGGACTTCCGCTACCGTTACTCCTTCATCAACTGCACGAATTGCGGCCCGCGGTATTCGATTGTCCGGACGATTCCCTACGACCGGCCCAACACGACGATGTCTGTCTTCCCGATGTGCGAGCGGTGCGCCGGTCAGTATCGCGATGTGACGGACCGTCGCTTTCATGCCCAGCCTGTCGCCTGTCCCGCGTGCGGGCCCAAGATCTGGCTGGCCGACGGTGCGGGCGAGACCCTGCAGGCGGACAGCGATGAGGCCATTGCCGAGGCGGCAAGACTGCTGCGTGCGGGGAAGATCGTCGCGATCAAGGGACTCGGCGGCTTCCACCTCGCCTGCGATGCGTTCAACGACGATGCGGTTCTCGAACTGCGGCGGCGCAAACGCCGGGATCACAAGCCCTTCGCCGTGATGGCTCGCTGCGTTGACGAGATACGCAAGCACGCGGTTGTGGACCTCGCGGCCGAGCGGATCTTGAAAAGTCCCGAGAGTCCTATCGTCTTGCTGCCGAGGAGGGCGGGTGCGACCCTCGCGCCCGCGGTAGCCCAAGGCGTCGATTCCTTCGGATTCATGCTGTGCTACACGCCGCTGCACCATCTGCTGTTTGCGGAGGGGTTGGACGTCCTCGTGATGACCAGCGCGAACCTCTCCGATGAGCCGCTGATCTGCAAGAACGAACTGGCCTTGGAACGCTTGGGCGATGTTGCGGACGCGTTTCTCATGCACGACCGCGAGATCTACCGACAAGTGGACGACTCCATCGTGTACTTCGTCGGCGGTCGGCCGGCCGTACTGCGCCGAGCGAGAGGGTATGTGCCGACGCCGATTCTCATGGAGGCGGATTCGCCGCAGGAGATTCTCGCAGCCGGCGCCGACCTGAAGAACACGTTCTGCCTCGTGAAGAACAACCAGCTCGTTCTCAGCGAGCACATCGGCGATCTGGAAGACGCGGAGGTCTATCACCACTACGTGGGCTCGGTCAAGCACCTGGCCGGACTATTCGAGGTCAAGCCGAGCGTCGTCGTGTGCGACCTGCACCCCGGCTATCTCTCGACGCAGTACACCCGATCACAGCAAGGCGTCCGCGTGATTCAGGTGCAGCATCATTGGGCCCACGTTGCCTCGGTCCTCGCGGAACACAGGCTCGCGGGACCGGCGATCGGCATCGTCTGCGACGGGACCGGCTATGGCACCGACGACGCCATCTGGGGATGCGAGTGCCTGATCGCGTCGCTGACCGAGTTCACGCGATTTGCCCACCTGGCCTACTATCCGCTGGCAGGTGGGGACAAGGCGAGCAAAGAGGCGATTCGACCCCTCCTGGGGCTCCTCAAGCAGGCGTATGGAGCCGATTTCCATCTCGCCGACTTCGCGTGGTTACTCGACCGGATCGAGCCGGACGACGGCAAACTCAGACGGATCGACGAGCAGATTGACAAGCGACTGAATACCGTGAACACATCCAGTCTGGGCAGGGTCTTCGACGCGGTCGCCGCAATGCTTGGCTTGGGCAGCTACAACCACTTCGACGCTCAACTCCCGATGATCCTCGAATCGCTGGTCGAGCCGGGGATTGATGACCGTTACGAGTTTGATCTGCGTTCTGACGCGGGCGGGCCACTCCAATTGGACCTGCGCAGGATGATCCTGGGCGCTGTGGACGATGTCAGAGACAAAGAGTCTTCGGCGGTAATCGCCGCGAAGTTCCACTGCACGCTGGCAGAGGCCTTGTTGTCGATGGCCAAAGCGGGCAGGGAAAGCACGAACCTCAACGTTGTGGCCCTCAGTGGCGGGGCGTTCTGTAATCGTGTTCTGACGGGCCGGCTCGCCACACGCCTGCGCCAGGAGGGGTTCCAGGTGCTGTTGAATCGCGACGTCCCCACCAACGACGGCGGCCTTGCACTCGGCCAGGCGGCCATCGCGGCACACCTTGTATCTCGATGATCGATTAGATCGCTAAAGTCACCTCTCTGAACGGCCGATGGAAAATGCGGATTCCCATTGTTGTGTCGGCCTCTTGTGCATGACGCACAGGCTTCGTTTTGCCGAGGAACAAGAGACTATGTTTGATGCTGCTCCAGTGGCAATACAAGGAGCCGTTTTGGGCGGCCAAGATATCCGGACGGTCATATCTCGCCGGTCGGATCTGAGCACTTTCATCGTGCATTTGACACGAGATGACAACAGTGAGTTGGCGAAGGACCGTTTGAAATCGATTGTTCAATCACGCACAATCCAGGCGAGAACGGCCTTTGGATCGGCAGTCAAGAGGCTTGGAGATCACAACCGTGCACTCGATTCCCAGAAGTGCGTCTGTTTCACGGAGACCCCGCTTGAGTACCTTCACCTCCTGGTGGGGAAGATTGACGGCCGGCAGTACGATTTCAGGCCCTATGGTGTGGCGATCACAAAGAAGCTCGCACGGAAGGCCGGCGTAAATCCAGTTTGGTACGTTGATATCACGCCAGGGCATGGTTGGCTCACGAATTCGATCGATGACCTCATTAGCCACTGCAACGGCAACTTCCAGACCTCAGAGGTGTCCAAGATAGCGCCGTTTATCGAGCAGATGGGGACTGGCAAAGGTGGAACATATCAGCCGTATAAAAAGGAATTCTGGTGGGAGCGAGAGTGGCGACATGTGGGTCATTTCAATCTCCCAGCGCATGTGCTTCTGATTTGTCCGGAGAACGATTTCACCGAGTTCGAGAGTCTCGCGAACCAGAACGGGTACACAGCGCGCTGCATTGATTCAAACTGGGGTCTCGAGCAGATCATTGCCAGACTTGCGGGTTTCACTAAGCAGGATGTCGAGATTCTCTGAGTAAGGGGGTATGTCACGGATGCAAGGAGCTATCTGTCTGCCCTTGTCACGACACTCGTGTGGCTCGGATGTGCAATTCTCGGCCCATCCGGTTTTTGCGTACTTCTGCCTCTTTGGGGGCTCGGCCCCCAAACCCCTCGGCATTTGCCGCTTTGGGCCAGCAGCATGAGAACAACACTTGGGCTGCTCCTTGCTTGGGCTGGCAAACTCAGGTAGTCTATATCCGCTGCTGCGGAGGGTAGGGCTCTGCTGGCAAGCACCCCGAGCGCCACAGCAGTCCAGTGGCATGGGCGATGCCGTCAACCTGGCGGCATCGCCTTGCTGACATGGCATGCTGCTGGCCCAAAGCGTAAAATGCCAGGGGGCCGGGGACGGCGTCCCCGGTTGTGGGTGGCGGGCACACCGCTGGGTACGTACAAACCGGATGGGACTTCATAGTGATGAGGGAGTCAGCCAGAACAATTGCCTGTCTCCTCATACAAACCGCTCTGTCAACCCCACATGTGATTGCCCTGCCTTGATGTTGTGCGAGCTTGACCTGGGTTCAGCGTCCCCATAGAATGGCAGGGGTCTTGGTGGTCCGCTCCTGGTCGGGGGGTGGTGAACAGAAACCGCGGTCTTGACGGCAACGTGAGAGCGAAGAACGATGTGTTTAGCCATACCGGCACGAATCATTGAACTGGACCAGGACCGGGCGGTCGTGGATGCGATGGGCAATCGGTGGAAGGCCAAGACCACGCTGCTGCCTGGGGTCAAGCTCGGAGACGTCGTGCTGGTCCACGCGGGCTTTGCCATCTCGCTCGTGGACGAAGAGGAGGCGAAGAAAACCTGGGAGCTTTTCGCCCAGATCGACGCCTTCGAGAGCACGCAGAACAGGGTTTCCGGATAGCGAGCATGTTGGACAGGATCACCCACGCACAACAGACCATCGCGGATTCCTGCGGGAGCCTGGATCGGCCCATCACGATCATGGAGGTCTGCGGGACGCACACCGTCTCGATCTTTCGCAGCGGGATTCGGTCGATCCTGCCCGAGAAGGTCAAGCTGCTCTCGGGGCCCGGATGCCCTGTCTGCGTGACCGACCAGGGCTACATCGACGCGGTGATGCAGTTGGCGGATCGCGACGATTGCCTGATCGCCACCTACGGCGACATGATCCGCGTGCCTGGCAGCGACGGTTCCCTGGAGACCCGTGGATCGAAGGGCAACATCCGCGTCGTCCTCAGCAGCGAAGACGCGCTGCAGTGGGCGAGAGAGAGACCCGACACGACGGTGGTGTTCATCGCGGTCGGCTTCGAGACCACGGCGCCTGCGACCGCGGTGGTCGTCAAGGAAGCTGCGGCCGAGGGAATCGAGAACTTCAGCGTCCTTTGCGGGCACAAGCTGGTCCTTCCCGCCATGCGGGCGCTGCTGGGCGGGATGAACGACCGGATCGACGCGTTCCTCTGTCCCGGCCACGTCAGCGTCATCATCGGCTCGGGGGCCTTCGCCCAGATCGTGGCGGACTACCATCGTCCCTGCGTGGTGGCAGGGTTCGAGCCCGTGCAGATCGTCGAGGCCCTCGCGGAGATCTGCCGCCAGCTCGCGGCCGGCAAAGCGGAGCTGAAATCGCTCTACGGTGCGGTCGTGACCGAGAAGGGCAACGTCGCGGCCCAGCGGATCATCGACGAGTGTTTCGAGCCCGCGGACGGCTATTGGAGAGGTCTCGGGAGGATCGCGAAGAGCACGCTGGCTCTGCGGGAGCCATACAGACGATTCGACGCCTTCGAGCGATTCGGTCTGGAGGACGGGCCGGGCAGGGAGAATCCCGGCTGCCGGTGCGGCGAGGTCCTGTGCGGCCTGATCGAGCCGGCCGAGTGCTCTCTGTTCGGGACGCGGTGCACGCCGGAGAAACCCGTGGGGCCGTGCATGGTCAGCTCGGAAGGGACCTGTGCGGCGTGGTTCAAGTATGGGCGCGCGAGAGGGCGGGGAAAATGACAGCAGAACCCGAGAGAATCCTGCTCGCCCACGGCGGAGGAGGCCAGCTCACCAACCGGCTCATCCGCGAGCACATTGTGCCGAGATTCGCCAGCGATGTGCTCTCGGAACTGGGCGACTCTGCCGCTCTGACGCTGCCCTCCAGTGCGATCTGCTTCACGACGGACAGTTACGTGGTCAAGCCGCTGTTCTTCCCAGGGGGCGATATCGGCAAGCTCGCGGTCTGCGGAACGGTAAACGATCTGGCGGTGTCCGGATCGAGACCGCTGGTGCTGTCTCTGGCGCTGATCGTCGAAGAAGGGTTCGAGATGGCCACGCTGGATCGCATCCTCCAGAGCGTCGGCGATGCAGCCCGTGCCAACCACGTGAGCGTCGTGACGGGCGATACGAAGACGGTCGAGCGGGGCTCCGCCGATGGGATCTTCATCAACACGGCGGGCATCGGCGTCAAGCTGTCGAATGTGGAGTGTGGCCTGGGCAAGATCCGGGCGGGGGACGCGATCCTCCTGAGCGGCACGATCGGCGATCACGGCATGACCATCATCTCGCAACGGGAGGGCATCCGCTTCGAATCGCAGTTGGAAAGCGACTGCGCCGGACTCGCGGAGTTGACGTGCAGCCTGTTCGAGGAAGTGCCGGGCATCCGATTCATGCGGGACCCGACTCGCGGCGGTCTGGCGGCGACCCTCAACGAGATCGTCGAGGCCAGTCGCCTGAGCGTGGAGATCAACGAGCGGGAAATCCCCGTGCGGCCGGAGGTGCAGGCGGCCGCGGATATGCTCGGATTCGACGTGCTGAACTCCGCGAACGAGGGCAAATTCGTCGCGGTCGTGTCGCCCGATGCGGCTCACGAGTGCCTGCGCATGTGCAAGAGCCATGCGCTGGGACGGAACGCCAGGATCATCGGCGAGGTCGTCGAGACGCGGGATGCCCCGTTGGTCGAGCTGCAAACGAAGATCGGAGGGCGTCGGATCGTGCAGATGCCCTATGGACGAGAGCTGCCGAGGATCTGCTGATGCACGAGGCCACCGTAGCGCAGAGTTTGATCGAAGCGATCCTGCGGGAGGCCGAGAAACGGCGCGGCAGGCCCGTCCGCGCGAAGATGAGCTGCGGCGAGCTGAACAAGATCAACGATGAAGTCTTCACTTTCGCCTTCGAGGCCGTTGCGAAAGGCACGTTGTGCGATGGGATGACGCTGCGAATCGAGCACAAGCCCTTGCAGGCTCGATGCAGGACGTGCGGCGAGATGTTTGCCGTCGATGTGTCCAATACTCGGTGCCCGGGCTGCGAAGGCGGTGACTTCGAATTGCTGCCCGATGCACCGCTGGTCCTGGAAGAAATCGAGTTCGAAGGAGCAGAAGATGGAGAAGGTTGACGTCGGCAGGAAGATCCTGAGCGCCAATGAGACGTATGCGTTGAAGAACCGCCAGCTCCTGGACCGGTACGGCAAGCCGTGCTTCAACTTGATCTCCTCGCCCGGCTCGGGCAAGACGACCCTGCTGGTGCGCACGATCACCGACTTGATGCCAACGCTTCGCATCGGCGTGATCGAGGGCGACCTGCAGACGGACATCGACGCCGAGAGGATTCGCGCCACGAAGGCGCCCGCCATCCAGATCAACACGGACGGAGCGTGCCATCTCTCCGCGTCACAGGTGAATCGGGCGCTGGAGAAGCTGCCCGTCGAGAGTCTCGATATCGTCGTCATTGAGAATGTCGGCAATCTCGTGTGCCCCTCGGCCTTTGAACTCGGCGAAGATGGGAAGATTGTCGTGCTGTCGGTCGCGGAGGGCGATGATAAACCGGTGAAGTATCCTGGGATTTTCGCGAAGTCGAAGGTCCTGCTCGTGAACAAGATCGACATGTTGAAGGGCGGATTCGTCGAGTTCGATCTCGACCGCGTCCGCAGCGACGCGAGGAAGCTCAATGAGGCCATCGAGATCTTCCCGGTATCCGCCAGGACGGGCGAAGGGATGCAGAACTGGTATGACTGGCTGACCCGCCAGCTTCGCAGGAGGTCGTGACTATCGGTAGAGGTTGTGCTCGCGGATGTACTCGATCACGTCCGGATGCAGCATTCCGCTCACATCCTCGCCTGCCGCCAGTTTCTTTCGCACCTGCGTGCTGCTGATCTCGATCAACGGGGTCTGCACTACGTTTCGTTTGAGCTTGGCGATGCGTTGCTCGCCCCATTGAGACTCGAACGGGTCGAAGTCCGGCGGCTCGCAGCCTGCTCGCAGCATCGTCGTGAGATTGCACTCGTCGAGCAGCTCGGTGATCCGGTACCAATGGACGAGGTCTCTCACGCTGTCGGCGCCGAGCAGCCAGTGAATCTCGACATCCGGCCCATATTCACGGCGGAACAGCCGCACCGTGTCCAGCGTGAAGCTCGGAGACACGCGGGCCAGCTCGCAGTCGCTGACCTCGAAGGAATCGTTGTCTGCGATGGCTAGCGCCGCCATGGTCAGCCGGTCCTCGTCTCTCGCGTGCGGAGCGAAGCACTTCAAGGGAGAGCATTTGGCCGGGATGAAGATCGTTCTTTCGGCCCGAATTGTGCCGGCGGCAACCTGGACGACTCCCGTATGACCGAGATGGATCGGATCGAACGAGCCTCCAAAGAGTGCGATTGTTCTCTGTGTCATGCGATTGTTAACAGCCAACCTGTGTGTTTTGGTGCCGAGACGCGGCCGAATTCACGGAGATTCGACGGGCTCGACCGTGACTATAAGAACACTCTTTGAAGGCGAAAGTCAAGCCGCCGGTGCATTTTGCGGGGCACGTCGCCGATGTGTCACGAGACGGCGCGAAAAGCGAGCGTCACGTCATGTTTCATCGCAGCGAATGGTGAAGAAAAACGCTGTATGCGTGCATTCGTTGTCGTTCGGATGTGCGCCGTCGATGTCGTGACGCGAGGAGCAAAGACGTGCGTTGGCACCCTTACGACAGGATGATCCTGGCGCGTCGAATGGAGGTTCTCGTCATGGTCCAAGAAAATTTTATGAAGGATTCGGAAATCCTTGGACGATAAAGAACATAACCATTGTCAACATCGCGAAGACAATCCTGTTGACAATCGCATGGCGTGAATTTTAGTGTTAGTCAGTAGAGTACATACACAAACCAATTATTCGTTGGTCCACTGAATCGAAAAGGAGAAAACGGAATGGCCAAGAAGAAAGTAGCCAAGAAGAAGGTCGCGAAGAAGAAGGTTGCCAAGAAGGCGAAGAAGACGGCAAAGAAGAAGACTGCGAAGAAGAAGTAGTCTCGCGACGTCAGTCCAGAGCCTGCCCTCTTAACGCCGCGGCGGCAATCCCATGGCGGTTCGTTCGGGGATGCTCCCCGACGAACGCAGTCCGAGAGATCGAGCGTCCGGCGGCAGGCTTTCGAAAAATGGAAGGTTCTCCGATACGCAGGAGTGCCTTCCATTTCTTTTTGGGCGGGGGATCGGAGGGGGTGGGAGGGGCCTTTTCCGCCATCACGGCCCGGGCGACCTGCTCCTTGTAATCGTGCGGGATTCGTCTATACTGTCCTGCAATGCCGGTGGGCAGAGTTGAATCGTGGAGTGTGATCTTAGGAGAGAGTCCGTTCATGGATCTGTTTCGTTACCGCGACGGTGCGCTCCTCGCCGAGGGCGTGGACGTGCAGCTCGTTGCCGCCCAGGTGGGGACGCCCGCCTATGTCTACAGCAGGGGTACCTTCGAGAATCATCTGGCGAAGATACGACAGGCGTATCGCGAGCTGGATCCGATGATCTGCTTCGCGGTCAAGGCCTGCGGCAATCTGCACATTCTGAAGTTGATGGCCGAACGAGGCAGCGGATTCGATATCGTCAGCGGCGGCGAGCTCTATCGCGTCCTTCAAGCGGGGGGCGATCCCGCCAAGGTCGTCTATGCGGGCGTCGGGAAGACCGACGACGAGATCGTCCAGGCGATCCGGGCCGGCATCGGGTACTTCAATATCGAGTCGGAGGAGGAGCTGGAGAATCTCATCCGCCTTGCAGAACGACATGGGGACCCCAAGACCCGGATCAAAGCGGCGCTGCGCGTCAACCCTGACGTGGACTACCGCAGCCATGCGTACCTGGAGACGGGCAAGAAGCAGACCAAGTTCGGCGTGGACATCGAGCGGGCGGTCTCGGTCTTCGACCGGTACGCCGGCAACTCTGCGGTTCATCTGTGCGCGGTCCATGTCCATCTGGGCACGGGCGGCAAGACCATCGATCCGTTCGTCGATGCGGTCAAGAAGATCCTCCCGCTCATCGAGCGGCTTCGCGAGAAGGGACATACGGTCGAGGCGCTCGACCTGGGCGGCGGATACGGCGCCGACTACGAGACGCAGACCGTCCCCTCTGCCCAGCAGTACGCCGTGGGACTCGTGCCCCTGCTGCGAGGCAAGGGGCTCAAGCTCATCCTCGAACCCGGCAAGAGCATCATCGCCAACGCGGCCATTCTGCTGACGCGGGTTCTCTACACCAAGGAGGGCGGCGGCAAGAAGTTCGTCATCGTCGACGCCGGCATGAACGACCTCATTCGGCCCTCGCTGTATGGTGCGTTCCATTTCATTTGGCCCGCGCGCGTCGATGCGCGTTTCGTCCCGTCCTCACGCAACAAGGACCTGCACGTGGAAGGGGGCGAGGTCGTCGATATCGTCGGGCCAATCTGCGAGGGGGCTGACTTCCTGGCCAAAGACCGGTCCATTCCGCCTGTGAAACGAGGGGACTTGCTCGCGGTCTTCACGGCGGGCGCTTACGGCTCCACCATGAGCAGCAACTACAATGCTCGCGGCAGGGCCCCCGAGGTTCTCGTCGAAGGCGACCGCTTCCGCGTGATCCGCCGACGGGAAACCTACGAGGACCAAGTTGCACTGGAGAAGTAGCTCCTCTCCGGCGGTGTTGGAGCGACTCCGCAACCGACATCCATGCCTTCTCGGCCGGCTCAGAGGTTCCGCTCGACGAAGCCCGTATCGACCTTGCCCTTGACGAACAGGTTGTGCGAGAGGATCTCCAGGCAGGCGGGGATCGTCGTCTTGATCGGACGGATGATGAACTCCTGCAGAGCCCGGCGCATCGTGGCGATGGCTTCCGCCCGCGTCTTCTGGTGGACGATCAGCTTGGCGATCAGCGAATCGTAGTTCGGCGTGACCGTCCAGCCCTGATGGGTGTGCGTATCCACGCGGACCCCGTAGCCGCCGGGGGCGACGAACTGCGTGATCGTGCCCGGGCACGGCGAGAAGTTGTTCGACGGATCTTCCGCGTTGATGCGGCACTCGATCGCCACCCCCTGGTGCTTGATGCTCTTCTGACGCAGCTTGATCGGCTGGCCGCTGGCGATTCGGATCTGCCATTTGATCAGATCCTGTCCGGTGACCATCTCGGTCACCGGGTGCTCCACCTGGATGCGGGTGTTGACCTCGATGAAGTAGAACTTGTTGTCCTTGTCCAGGAGGAACTCGACCGTCGCGGCGTTGACGTACTTCGCCTCTTTGATCAGGCGGATGGCGGAATCCGCCAGACGCTGGCGATCCCGGTCTTCGAGCACCGGGCAGGGCGACTCCTCGATCATCTTCTGGTGGCGCCGCTGGATGGAGCAGTCCCGCTCGAAGAAGTGGACGGCGTTGCCCTCCTGGTCGGCCATGACCTGGACCTCGACGTGCCGCGGTTCGACGATGAACTTCTCGATGTACAGGGCGCCTTCGCCGAAGGCGGCCTCCGCCTCCGTGCGTGCGGCGTTGAACGCGGCTCGCAGGCTGATGTCGTTGTGTACGACGCGCATGCCGCGACCGCCGCCGCCGGCGACCGCTTTGATGATGACCGGGTATCCGATCTGGTTGGCGGTCTTCATCGCCTCGGCCTCGTTCGGGACGACGCCCTCGGAGCCTGGGACGATGGGAACCTTCGCCTTCTTGGCGAGCTTGCGAGCCTCGACCTTGTCCCCGAGCAGACGCATCGCCTCGACCGGCGGTCCGATAAACCCGATGCCGCAGTCGTTGCAGATCTGGGCGAAGTTGATGTTCTCCGCCAGGAACCCGTAGCCGGGGTGGATCGCGTCAACATTGGTGATCTCGGCGGCGCTGATGATCCGCGGGATGTTCAGATAGCTCTGGTTGCAGTCGGCCGGCCCGATGCAGATCGATTCATCCGCCAATTGAAGATAGGGGGCATTCTTATCGGCCTCGGAGTAGACGGCCACGGCGGCGATGCCCATCTCCCGACAGGCACGAATGACTCGCAGGGCGATCTCGCCGCGGTTGGCGACCAGGATTCTCGATACCATACGTGGACTCCTGCCCGTGGTACGGCCTGGGGGACGCGCCTCGGGCCCGCCCGCCGCAGGACTGCGCACAAGCGGTTCAGTCGGGCCTGACTCGGAAGAGCACCTGGCCGTATTCGATCGCCTGGCCGTTCTTGACGGCCCGCTCGACGATCGTGCCGCTGACTTCGGCCTTGATCTCGTTCATCACCTTCATGGCTTCAATGATGCAGACCACGGTTTGCGGGTCCACATGCGCGCCGGACTCGACGTAGGGCTCGGAGTCCGGGCTGGGAGCCTCGTAGAATGTCCCGACGATGGGGGACTTGATCTCCAGCAGGTCCGTCCGTTTGGCGGCCCCGGTGGGAAGCTGCTCCGCCGTCGGCGCCGGGCCTTGCGGCAGGAGGATCGGACCCCCGGCTCCCGGCAGCGAGGTCATGATCGGATGGATGGTTGCCTGCTGCGGCTCGGCACGCCGCAGCGTAACACGGTCTTCACCGTGCTGAATATCGATCTCCACGAGATCATTGGCCTTCATGATCTCGATCAACTCTTTGATCTTTTGGACATCGGCGTCTTTCTCTGCCATCGTCGCATCCTTTCCGGAGATCCGGACGGGTTGCTCAAGGTTGGTGCACCTCGTGCACCAACAAGGTTCAGGTGACTCTCGGGTCAGGTTGACAGTATAGCCATGGGAACAGGCATTGCAACAGAATTGTTCGTTCCGCCGTAGAGGGGCATGACCGTGGTTGCCACCTTTCAAAGGATGACGAAACGTTGCCCCGACTCTGTCATTCCTGCGCCAAGCAGGAATCCAGAAACCGTGGCACGCGACGTGTCCCAGGAAGTGGATGCCCGCCCCCGATCGGGTCGAGGGCAGGCCTTGCGCGGGAATGACAACCCGCGGCCTGTGCGAACCCCTGCGCCACGCGCGAATACGCCCATGCCCCGGCGGAGGGGGCGATTTCTCGGACGTCGGAGCCCCTCCGATCTGGATTTGTCCGGCGCGCAGGCAGTCCGTTCGTAGTGACGCCGCGAGGCGTTGTCTTCGCGTGACCTGTGCCCAGAAGACATGCCCTTACGGACGCGCTACAAGCGGGCAGGCCGGCGGGTGCGCATGAAAACGCCGCGGCCGGTGGGCCGCGGCGTGAGTTCTCTCCATCAATCCCCATTGCCCATCTGTCGGTAGATCCGCGTGGCGATGGTCTGCTCCTCCGGCAGCGCGAGCTGGTCGGTGTGCATCGTGACCTTGAACCGGGCATCGCCCGCGACGGCGCCGCGGACAACGACGCGCCACGTGGCCTTGTTCTTGGGCTCCAGGCCGCGCAGCGGCGTGAAGGTGACCGTCTTGCCCATGACCGAGCCGGCGGTCGCGCCTGCGGACGTGACGTACTGGAGCTTGTCGTCCAGCACGACGGTGATTCGCACGTTCGTGTCGGCCGCGGTTCCCTCGTTCGTCACCGTGATGATATACGTGTTGTTCGTGTTGACCTCCACCGGGTCGAGCTGGTCGATGACCTCAAGCCGGCTGGCGGCAATTCCCGTGATGATCGTTCTGCTCGAATCCGTGACGGGCTCGGCACAGTAGGCCGTCGCCGTCGCGGTGGCCATCAGTTCTCCTTCCCGCGTCGGGGTGTACGAGACCTGCACGGTCTTGGAGGCGTTCGGCGCGAGCGTGCCGATCTCCCAGATCAGCTTCGATCCGGAGAACTGAGCGCCTGCGGTCGCCTCGATGGCCGTCACGCCCGGCGGGATGATGTCCTCGATCATCGTGTTCTGCGCGGGACCATCGCCCTTGTTCGTGACCGTCAGCTCGTAGCTCATCGCGCGGCCCAGGTACTGACGCTTCGGACCGGCCTTGACGAGGGTCAGGACCGGCTGGCGGACGTTGGTCAGCGTGGGCTCGGACTCGGCCTTCAGGCCGGACGCCGACGTGGCCACCGCCTTGTTGACGTAGGTGCCGGTCTTCGTCGCCCGGAGCTTGATCGAGAACCGCCTGGATTCCCCTGCGGCCAGCGTCCCGGCGTCCAGCGTGACTTTGCCCTTGCCGTCCGTCGTCTGCAAGCCCGCAGGCAGCGTATCGACGATCTGAACGTTCTGGGCGGCGCCGGTGCCGGTGTTGGTGACCACGAACTCGACCTCGATCGGCTCGCACAGCAGCGCCTCGGCCGGCGCATTCTTCGCCAGTTCCAGCGTGGGCTCGACCACCTTCATGACGCCGCTGCCTTCCACGGTGTGCGTGATGGCCGTGCTGTGCTCCAGCGGCCTGGCCACGGTGGCGGTGCCGGAGATCTTGATGCTCTTGCTGGCCCGCGGGCCCAGCGAGTCGATTTCCCACACGAGACTGTTTCTGTCCACCCGGGCGATCGGCTCAGCTCCTTTGAATTCGAAGTCCTTCGAGATGGTCTCGGTGATCGTGATCTTGGTGAGCATCATCTCGGTGAGGTTGGTGACCTGGATCTTGTAGGCGAACGGCGTGTTCAGTCGGACCTCCTGCGGCAGGGTCTTGTCGATCTGGATGATGCCGTAGTCCGGTCGGGGATAGGTGATGGACAGGCTGCTGCCTGCCGGCTCGTCGACCGACACGAGGTCCCGTCCGACCGGGACCCTCTGGCCGTACGTCGAGACGAGGGGGCCCGAGAAGCTCGGCCCGACCCGATCGACGGAGGCCGTCATGACCTGCGGCTGCATCGCGGCGGGTGCGGCGCCGGTCGCCTCAATCGGCGCCGTCGCGACCTGGCTTGCCTCCACCGTCTGCTCCTGTACTGCCGGTCGCAGCGGCGGTTGCTTGGCTCGCGGCTGCGACACCACCGTGGGAGTGGGTCGGAGGTTGCTGTCCCAGAACTGGGCGCGTCCGCTGGCCGGCGTCGCGGGCTTGGCTTCGCCGAGACTTTGCAGATTGTCCGGGCCTTGGCACCCTGTAAACAGCACGCCGGACACGAGTAACAGGACTACGCAAACCTTCTTCATCACACCGCTCCTTAAACACCCGAATACTCGCCCCCGAGTCCACCCCACACCGCTGTGACACACTTCATCCAGTGGCTGGACAGCGAGAGGGACAAGCTCCGAGACAAGTCTAACGATGCCGCCGCCGGGGCATACAACAAGACTCGGACTCTTGCCAGTATTGCCTAAGTATACCATATTAACCTTTATCGAGTCAATACTTAGGCCGCATTAAATGAAGGCGAAACCCGCCTGCGATCGGCATGGGGACCGGCCCTTGCCGACGTCTCGGCGCCGGCCGGGAAGGGCGGGATCTTGGGCCGGGCCTCGTCTGATAAAACAGGGGAATCGGTTGCAGCGATTGTGCCGACCCGCGGTGTTGGGTCCCCCTGGTCCGATAGGATTCCCGTGAGAAGCCCCGCTCCGTCGAGCCCCAAGGGCGGAACACAGGGTCCCACCGAGCCGAAATTGTTTGCATCGGGGTCTGACTGCCGCTATTTTTCGGGTGTTTCGGTACGGATACCTTGCTAAGGGATAGAGTGCGTGGAACGATCTGCGTTTGAAGAACGAGTTGCCCAGCGGGTCCTCGTCGGCGACGGGGCGATGGGAACGATGCTGTATCAGCACGGCGTCTTCCTCAATCGGTGTTTCGACGAGCTGAATCTGACGGACGCGAAGCTCGTCCGGGGCGTCCACGAGAGCTACGTCGAGGCCGGCGCCGATTTCATCGAAACCAACACCTTCGGAGCCAACCGCCTGAAGCTGTCCAAGTTCGGCCTGGCAGGCGAAGTCGGAGCGATCAACCGCTCTGGGGTCCGCATCGCCAGGGAGGCCGCCAGGGGCGACACCCTGGTGGCCGGGGCGATCGGGCCGCTGGGCTGCGAACTGACGGAGCATGGGCCCATCACCCCCGAGACGGCCGAGCAGGCGTTCCAGGAGCAGGGCAGGGCCCTCGTGGAAGGGGGGGCGGACCTGTTGATCCTCGAGACCTTCTCGAATACCGAGGAGCTTCTGACTGCGATTCGGGCGGTCGCCGGGCTGGGAGAATTCCCGATCCTGGCGCAGATGACGGTCAACGAGAACAGCGAGACGATTTACGGGGAGCGGATCGACGAGGCCATCGCAAAGATCGACAGGCAGGAGGCGGTCACCGCGGTGGGCCTGAACTGCTCGGTCGGCCCTTCCGGCATGTTGGCCAGCCTGGAACTGATCCGGCATGTGACGCACAAGCCGATCGTCGTGCAGCCGAACGCCGGGATGCCGCGACGCATCGAGGGACGCCAGCTCTACATGTGTACCCCCGAGTACATGGCCGAGTACGCCAAGCGGTTCTACGAGAAGGGCGCCCGGATTATCGGCGGCTGCTGCGGCACGACGCCCGACCACGTCCGCGAGATTGTGCGTGCGGTCCGCTCGATCAGCAGGGCAGCAACCAGCGTCGTGGTCTCGGCCGGGTCGGGACCCCGCGTGACGGCCGGGCCCGCTCTCAAGGAGCCGATGCCCCTGGCGGCCAGATCGGGATTTGGCGCCAAACTGGCGGCGGGCGAGGCGGTTACGACGATCGAGATCACGCCGCCCCGCGGCGTCGATGTGACGGCTATCCTGGACAAGGCCCGCCGGTGCGCCGAAGCGGGAGTCGATGCGATCAATATCCCAGATGGACCCCGGGCGAGTTCTCGCCTGTCGCCCTTAGTCACCGCGGTGAGGATTCAGCAGGACGCCGGCATCGAGGCCATCCTGCACTTCTGCTGTCGGGACCGCAACCTGATCGGCATGCAGTCGGACCTGCTCGGCGCCTCCGCGATCGGCGTGCACAACCTGCTGATCGTCACGGGCGACCCGCCGAAACTGGGCGAGTACCCTAGCGCCACGGGCGTCTTCGACATGGATTCCGTCGCCTTGACCGCCGTCGCTCGCAACCTCAATCGCGGCGTCGATATCGGTGGCAACGGGATCGATCCGCCGACCTCGCTGGTCATCGGCGTCGGCGCCAATCCGGTCGCCGCTGACCCCCAGCGGGAGATCGACCGCTTCAAACAGAAAGTCCTCGCCGGCGCGGAGTACGCGATCACGCAGCCGGTCTTCGACGTGGACTGCCTCAGGCGGTTCCTCGACGCGACGCGGGATTCCCGGATCCCGATCATCGCGGGGATCTGGCCGTTCACGAGCTTCAAGAACGCGGAGTTCATGGCCAACGAGGTCCCCGGCGTCGTCGTCCCTCCGCGCCTGCTGGATCGCATGAGCCAGGCGACGACGAAAGAGCAGGGGCGTATTCTGGGAATCGAGATCGCGCAGGAGCTGGTCGAGCAGATCCGTCCGCACGTCGCAGGCTTCGCGGTCAGCGCCCCGTTCGGCAACGTCGCGACCGCGCTGGCGGTCCTGGGCAAAGCGGAAGCCGGCGTCATCGGATCGTGATCGGACGAGGAGTCGTAGGGTGGGTCCTTGACCCACGCGTTCACTCATGGAGCAGGATGTGTCTGAGATTCAACTGGAAGTGGAGCTGGTTGCGATTACGCCCGATCCGGAGAAGGTGATCGAGCAAGCGGGGCGGACCTGCTATCTGAGCTTCGACCGCATCGAGGAGGATTCCGCAGCGGCCTTCATTCGGCGTCTGATCAAGGTGGGGCACGAGTCGCCCCTCGAGCATGCCTATGCGACCTTCCGCATCCGCAACTGCTCGCGCGCCATGACGCACCAGCTCGTCCGCCATCGTCTCATGGCGGTCTCGCAGCAGTCGCAGCGATACGTCAACGAGGACCAGTTCGCCTATGTCCTACCCGAGACACTGCCCGCCGAGTACGTCGAGGACTTTCACCAGGACATGAAGACGATCCAGCAGATGTACCGCAAGTGGCGGGATCGTGGCCTCAAAAAGGAGGACGCTCGGTTCGTGCTGCCCAACGCCTGCGTCAGCGAGATCGTGGTCTCCGCGGACTTTCGCGAGTGGCGCCATATCTTCAAGCTCCGCCTGTCCGCCAAAGCCCAATGGGAGATCCGCAAAGCCTGCACGAAGATGCTCGCGATCCTCAAGCAGCACGCCCCCGCGTGCTTCGAGGACATCGCCGCCGCCCCGGCGTGACGAGCCAGCGGAAATCCGAAGCCGCGAAGCGCGGAAATCCGAAATTCGAATACCGAAATCCGAGACAAATCCAAAGCACGAAGCTCAAATGACCGAAACGCTGTCGCCTGCCGGAGGATCGGTTTGGGATTCTGACTTGTTCGGAGTCCCGCCTTCAGGCGGCTCGAGAAGACCGCGTAAACGCGGGGATACTGGGGACAACTACCGTTTTCCGGAGAGGGGGCCAGCGGTCAGAACACAGATTGCGGTAGTGGCGAGTCCATTCATCCGCTTCACTGGGAGGAATGTCGCGACCCAATCTCGGAATGCGCGGGGGTATCTTGCTGTTTGCGCATTCGCGTGACCACTGCGGTGGGCACAGCCCACCCTACCGCTGGCCCAAAGCGGTAGATCCCACGGGCCTGGGGACAGCGTCCCCAGGGCGTTTTGACGGGAGGGTGCAGGCCTACAGCCCCGAAACCGCCGTTTCCGGCGTGTTGCGCTTCGGGTGTTAATGCGCCCGGGCAGGCTTTTCGCGGGAATGACACGGTCGGGAGCAGCGTTTATCAGCGATCACCCGCGGTTCCTGCATCGTGATCCCTGATCCGTGACTCGTGCCCCGTCACCCAAAGATATGCCCTTACGGGCACACTACAAACAGCCTTCTCCGTGACCTCTGTGCCTCTGTGGTGAAGATTCTTTCGGGGCGTTTCGTTAGTCCCGGCGGGACGAGGGTTTAGGGCACAGAAATATGTACATAGTTCGTTAAATTGTGGTTGAACCATGATCGTGCGTATGGTACACTGGCGATGCGTGTCGCCCCATGGGGCGCTAAATCGTAAATAGTAAATCGCAAGGTTTGGAGGGATTGTCATGGCGACGATGGCACAGGTTCAGGCGAATCGTTCGAATGCGCAGAAGTCCACGGGTCCGCGGACGGCGGAAGGAAAGGAGAGGGCCTCTCGGAATGCTCTCAAGCACGGCCTCTTGGCGCGAGAGGCGGTCATCCAGGGGGAAGACCCGGCGGAATTCGAGGCCTACCGGGAGGGGATGCTCCAGGAGCTGGCGCCGGGCGGAGCGGTGGAGGCGATGCTGGCCGAGCGGGTCGTCGGGCTTTCCTGGCGGCTGCAAAGGGCCGAGCGGCTTCAGAACGCGGCCTTCGCGGCGCTGGACGATGGGGAGCCGGAACCGCTGCTGGAAGCCCGGCTCGAAGAGTGGAAGCAGATCAAAGGAAGCGACTGGGACCGGGGCATTGCCGGCGTGGTGGACGAGAACGCTTCCTTGGGCAAGCTGGTCGTCGAGGACTTCGCGGAGGCGCGGGTCCTGGACCGGCTGCTGATGTATGAACGACGGATCGAGAGCAGCCTGTACCGCACGATGGCGGAACTGCGGAGGGAGCGGGAGGCGCGCACGGCGGCGGCCGCGTTGGAGGAAGTCCCGCGTTCGGAGGACCGCCTCCCGGCGGGTCAGGAGGCCGTGGCTGGGGTGGAATTGGGTTCGTTTGGCGCAGACGGGGCGCCGGGTGTCCAGACGCGGAAGACCATGTTGGGGAGTTCAGAACCGCCTGTCGGCGTCGCCGGCGGCACGGAGACTCTGCACGTGGGTCAGAATCATGGGCGGGACGCCCATGCTACTCGCGGGCAAGATGCCCGTGCTACGATAACGCCTTACGGCGTTGCGGCGAATACGCCGGCGGGGTCCGCGGCCGAAACGCTTCACGATCCATCGTGCGAAACGAACCCAATCTCGGGAGGAGTCGGAAGTTGGACGTGTCATTCCGCGAAAAGCCTGCCCTCGACCCGATCGGGGGCGGAGATCCAAGGGGAAAGTGGGGCGTTCTGAGTGCTGCACGAAGCTGAAAGAGGCGCCGATCGATGCGTCGTGCGGCCTGAAGGCACGCCTGCGGAGTTCCGGTCAGTGGATTTCGAGGCCGACGAGGGTCAGGTCGTCCACTTCCGCAGGGTCGATGTCCCGGCTGCGGGCCTGCTCCGTCAGGCGATCCACGATCTCAGCGATCGGGCAGTCCTTCATCGCCAGGAACTCCTCGGCGAACTGGAAGCCTGCCTTGTCGTGCAGACGCCCGACGAGCAGTTCGGCGCCGTCGGAGTACAGCAGCAGCCTGTCGCCCGACTGCAACTGGACGCTCTCCTGGAGGAACTCGGCGCTCTCGAAGATGCCGAGCAGCGACCCGCGAGCTTCGAGCTGTCTTGGCGGCTCGCCCTTTCGCAGCAGGATCGGATAGGGATGGCCCGCGCGGGCGAAGGTGAGCTGTCGCGTCTTGACGTTGAGCAGGCAGTAGCAGCAGGTGGCGAACTGGTAGCCGGAGAGCTTCTGACCGGCCATCTTCGTGTTGAGGTTCTTGATCACCTCCGCGGGCGAGAAGATCCGATAATTCTTCTCCGTGGTCTGACGCATGACCAGCGCCTGCTTGATGAACATGGTCAGCAGGGCGGCGGGCATCGAGTGCCCGACCGCGTCGGCGACGTAGAACCCGATGTGCTGCTCGTCGATCCGGGCGACGTCGTAGATGTCGCCGGACACCCACTCGGCCGGCAGGAAGGTGACCGCCCACTGGAGGTCGTCGCTGTTGGGCAACTGGGCGGGCAGGAAATCCCGCTGGAGCAGGCCCGCCAGGCGGAGCTGCTCCTTCACGCTGTCTACGAACGACCCGTGTGCCTCGGCCGGGTCCGCGGGTTTCTTGTCCCAGAGCCTTTCGGACAGGCTGGTCGGGCCGGGGGCCTTGGTCGTGATCCCGGAGTGCTGGCGCTTGCGGTGGGCCAGATTCACGTTGATGCTCGCCCACAGATCGTCCAGGGAGATGGAATCGACGCTGTTGGCCATGGAGAAGCTGGTCTCGGAGGATACGAGCGAGAAGCTCCGAACGGGGCGTTTGATCCGCTGGGTCAGCAGGACGATCCCGATGTTGTCCCGTTCGAGGGCTTCGAGGACGCGTCCGAGCTGCTGATCCCGGGAGATGTCGATCCCTTCGGCATCGACGAGAACGGTCCCGATCCGGTCGGTTCGGGCGCGAATCTGGCTGTACTGATCGAGAGGCAGGAACTGGCAGGTCAGCTTCTTCTGGCGAAACAGCCGTCGGATCTCGGGCGGCATCTGCGGTTTATCGGACAGATAGACCACATCGATGAAGTCTTCCGGCGTGGTCATGTCGTCGGCGGTTTTTCTGAGCCCCATAATGATCGCCTTCTGTTCTCTGGCGTCGGGGAGGTGCGGCGCACGTCCCTGCACGCGGTTTGGCACCCTTTATGTCGTCTCAAACCGCGAGTCACTTTGAGGGTTTTTCTACCCGGCGAAGATGGCCGAGCCGATGCGGAGGATCGTCGCCCCTTCCTCAATGGCGAGCTCGTAGTCCGAACTCATGCCCATGCTCAGCTCGGTGAACTGATCGCCGACGATCTTCTCGCCTCGCATCTCGCAGTGCAGGTCGCGGGCTCGCTGGAAACAGGCCCGGATGACGTCCTTGTTGCGGGTCAGGGGGGCCATGGTCATCAGGCCGATCAGCTTGAGATGGGGGAGCGTCTCGATCTGCTCGGCCAGGTGGGTGGCCGCGCCGACCGGCACGCCGTACTTCTGCGGCTCGTTGGACGTGTTCACCTGCAAGAGTACTCGCGGGCACAGGCCCATCCGCGCTGCCGAGCTGTTGATCTCCTCCGCCAGACGCAGGGTGTCCACCGAATGGATCAGCGAGATGGCCGACAGGATCGGACGCACCTTGTTGCGCTGGAGGTGGCCGATCATGTGCCAGTGAACCTCCTTCGGGAGGGTCGGGTCGCCGGCGGATTGCTGAATGAACTCCGCGGTCTGGGAGGCGACCTTCTTCAACTGCTGTACGCGGTTCTCCCCGAGGTGGTTGTGTCCGAGGCGGATGACCTCCTGGATCTGCTCCATCTCGGCCGATTTGGTGACGACGACCAGGCGGACATCCTCCCGCTCCCGCCCGGCGCGGGCACAGGCTTCCGCGATGGTCCCTTCAACGCGTTCGATTCTCTGTGCTATATTCGTCATGTCCAAGCTGTGAGCGAACGTAGTGCATCAATCCGTTTTGCGACCGGACGCTCAGTCTGCGCCCTCAGTGTATGGGACTCTGGCGTTTCGCACAAGGGGTTATTGCTCGCGGCGTGCCGAATCCCGGCGAATCCGGCGCCCGCGCGAGGTCGCACCCGTTGCCTCGGGGGCAGGCCGATGACTGCGGGCCGGCCCAGGCGCCGCTGACACAGCCGTGAAAAATGTCACTTGATGGCCCTCCGCGGCGGGGTTCGCTGCAAAGGCTTGCTCGCAATGGACTTATCAGGGAGTCGCGATCTTGGACCATGTCAAAAAAAACAGGAGAGACCCCGTTTTTGTCTTGCATTCTCCCGACGCTTGGGGTATAATTCACAGACCAATGGAGTGGAATGGGGTGGGAGATTCACCCTGACGGATGTTCTCTTTCATGTTGTTGGGCAGGCAGCGACCAATCGTTTCATTGCTCTTTTGAATTCCGGTATTGATTTCCCGTATTGCTTCAAGCGGCATAATAAACCTCGGCGAGGCAGCGTGGTTCACCGGTCTCCCCCCCAGCCGGTCCCACCACCTCGCCATTTTTTTTGCGCTGCTCCGCATGGCGCGCCGGGACTCGCCACGGAGGCACAGAGGATGCGGAGAGGGGACAGTGCACGACCGGACGGTGGAACGCCCGCAGAGGATGCGAAGACCTCGCTCCGATGTCCCCGGCCTGGGTCGTGACATGACCGCCGCCGGGGCTCACTCGCCGCGGACCTGGACGATCACCGTTCGGCTCCGCGGGCCATCGAACTCGCAGAAGTAGATTCCCTGCCACGTCCCCAGAGTCAGGGACCCGTCCTTGACGAGGACCTGCTCGCTGCACCCGACGAGCGAACTCTTGCAGTGGGCGTCCGAGTTGCCCTCGTCGTGACGGTAGCCCGGATGCGACCGGGGGAAGACCTCGTCGAAGAGCAGGAGCAGGTCGTGGACCACTGCGGGATCGGCGTTCTCGTTGATCGTGATGGCCGCGGTGGTGTGGGGACAGAAGACGATGACGTCGCCGTTGCGGATGCCTGCATCCCGGACGGCCGCCTGGACCCGGCTCGTGACATCGACCATCTCCGTGCGGCTCTGGGTGCGAACGCTGAATTCTTGTTGGACGATCTTCATGGTCGCTTCCTTTACATTTGTTCGACAACCGCGATGCCGAGCAACTGGTTCAGGCCGTGCCCGATGGTGCGAGCCGTCTGGCCGCACAGGAGCAGCCGCGTGGGCCGACTGGCGCGCGGGGCGTCGAGGACCGGGCAGTTCGTATAGAACGCACTGAACCGCTGGGCCAGCTCGTAGAGATAGGCGGTCAGGTAGTTCGGCCGGTAGTCGGCGATGGCGGACTCGACCGCCTCCGTGTACCGGACGAGGTGTTTGGCCAGATCCAGCTCGCTCGGCTCGCTCAGATTCAGGGTTTTGACGCTCGCCAACTCGCTCGCGACGTCCACCCCCTTGGTCTGGGCCTTTCGCTCAATGGACCGGACGCGAGCATAGGCGTACTGCATGTAGGGGGCGGTGTTGCCCTCCATCGCGAGCATTTTGTCGAAGCTGAAGACGTAGTCGCTGGTCCGGCTGTTGGAATAGTCCGCGTACTTGACGGCGCCGATCCCGACCGCCTGTGCGATCTGCGATTTGGCCTTGGCGGATAGCTCGGGGTTCTTCTCTTCGACGACGCCCTTGGCTCGCTCGACGGCCTCGTCGAGCAGCTCCTTGAGCTTGACGTTTTCGCCGGAACGGGTCTTGAGCGGCTTGCCGTCCTCGCCCAGGACGCTGCCGAACGTGACGTGGACGAGATCGATCTTCCTGCCGTCCCGCTGGTCCCACCCGGCCATTTCGGCCACCTTGAAGAGCATCTGGAAATGCTGGATCTGGCGGGCGTCGGTCACGTAGACGATCCGGTCGGCCTTGAGCACGTTGATTCGGTATCGCAGCGCCGCCAGATCGGTCGTCGCATAAAGGAACGCGCCGTCGGACTTCTGGATGATGAAGGGCAGCGGCTCGCCTTCCTTGGTCTGGAACCCCGGCGGGAACACGCAGACCGCGCCGTCCGAGGTCACGGCCAGTCCGGACTTCTGCAGATCGCTGACGACCGCGGGCAGCTTGTCCTTGTAGAAACTCTCGCCGCGAACGTCGGCCATCGTCAAACCGACGCTTAGCTTCTCGTAGATACCGCCGCAGTGCTCGAGAGTGAGCTTTCGGATGAACTGCCAAGCGTCAAGCTCCTGGCGGTCTTGACGCTGCAACATGACGGTGATCCGCCTGGACAGCGATTCGTAGGGGATGTTCTCCTCCTGGTTGCGATTGATCGTGCGGATCGTCAGGCCCGATCCTGTCACGGCTTCTTCCAGGGCATTGACATACTGGTAGACGCACAGGAACTGCTCCCACAGCCTTTCGACATCGCGACTACCCAAGCCTTCCAGGAAGGGGACGAAACTCCGCTCGCCGGTGGGGTCGCTGCCCCAGTCCTGTTCATGTCGGTCGCGGATGCGCTGGCAGAGTCCCTTCAAATCCTCGTGGGACTTCGCGAGACGTCGAAGCTCGTCGAATTCCGTTCGGTAGTAGTGAGGGTCGCCGTGCTTCTCGGCCATGCACATGTGCCACAGGCCGAGAATGACCCGGCCGAATTGAGTGCCCCAGTCGCCGATGTGGTTCTGGCGGATGACACGGTGGCCTTCGAACTCCAGCAGCCGGCAGAGGCAGTCGCCGATGATCGTGCTGCGGAGGTGGCCGACGTGCATTTCCTTCGCGATGTTGGGACTGGAGAAGTCGACGACTACGGTTTGGGGCGAGGCTGCCGCTCGGATACCGAGTCGCTCGCCGTCTTCTTTCGCGATGCGAATCAGCTCCCCGGCGAGGTATCCGGGCTTGAGGCGCAGGTTGATGAAGCCCGGCCCAGCCACTTCCGGCGGTTCGCACAGGTCGCTCACGTCGAGCTGTGCGACCACGGTCTCCGCGAGCTTGCGGGGATTGGTCTTGATCTGCTTGGCCAGCGCCATCACGCCGTTGGCCTGGTAGTCGCCGAACCGCGGATCGGTCGCCGGTCGGAGGACCGCGGCGCAGCCGGCCTGCCCGGTCGCCTTCGCCATCGCCGCGGAGACTCGCTCCTCAAGGATGTCTACGGTGGATTTCATGCTGTCAATCACCCAAAGGAGGATTTCTTGCCACAGAGGGCACAGAGATCACAGAGAGGAGATGGGAAGTGGTGCTGCTCAGTTCTCATTCAGTTCTCTGTGTCCTCTGTGGCCCAAAAACCGGTTACACGGAGACGCGCTTAACGCCATCGATCAAACGTCTCTCTCCGAAGTTGATGATTAGTCCGCGTTTCAGATTTGTGGCCTTCAGATAGGAGATGGTCTGCGAAATCACGACGCCGGGCGTCTGCCGGATGGACTTGATTTCGACAACGACCTGTTTCTCGACCACCAAGTCAAGTCGTTGGCCTTTGATGACGCGGTCCTTGTAGACGATGTCGGCTGGCACCTGACGCTCGTACGCGATGTTCTGCAACTGGAACTCGTAGCACAGAGCCTCCTCATAGATCGACTCCAAAAGCCCAGGTCCAAGCGCCTTGTGGACTTCCATCGCCGCTCCAATGATTCGCTCAGTCAACTCGTCGGCCATGCAAACCGCCTACATCATCTCCCATTTCCATTCTCTTCTCTGTGCTCTCTGTGTCCTCTGTGGCTACTCATAGTCTACTCTTTCCGCGTCTCCCCAGAGGTGGTCGAGGTCGTAGAAGTCGCGGTACTTGGCGTCGAAAAGATGGACGACGACGTCGACGAAATCGACGAGGATCCATCGACCCTGTTCATAGCCTGCCCGGCCGAACCGGCTGATCCCGCGTTCTCGTCCCGCTTGGGAGACCTCGTCCGCGACGGTACGCATCTGTCGCTCGCTGGTGCCGGTGGCAATCACAAAGTAGTCGGTCGCGGGCGACAGGCCCCTGAGGTCCAGTACCACGATGTCGCTGCAGTGCCGTTCCTGGGCGATCTTGGCCGCCGCGAGGGCGAATTCCTTCGCCTGCTTATTCGGTTTTCTTCTCGCCAATCGTTTCTCACCTTATTCCAGAGGTTCACCCTAAAAGAGAAGGGTGGCCCAACGCGGACCACCCTTACTAGACTACAGTCACCGGCGGGCAGCGTCAACGGTCGCCTGCCGGAGTCTTGGTCACTGGTTGCCGAGATGGAGCCAGGCGCTGACCTGCGGCGCGAACTTCACGATCACGCCGGAGAAGACCACGCTGACCATCGTCATCAGCTTGATGAGGATGTTCAGGCTGGGCCCGGAGGTGTCCTTGAACGGATCGCCGACCGTGTCGCCGATGACCGCGGCCTGGTGCACCGGGTTCTTGGTGCCGTCGGGCAGCTTCTTGCCGCCGTGGGCGCCCTTCTCGATGTACTTCTTGGCGTTGTCCCACGCGCCGCCGGCGTTGTTGAGCGTGATGGCCAGGACGAAGCCGGTGCTCAGACCGCCGGCCAGCAGGCCCATGACGCCCGAGACGCCCATCAGCAGACCGACCAGTACCGGCACGATAATCGCCAGCAGGGAGGGCAGAATCATCTCTCTCTGAGCGCCCTTCGTGGAAATCGAGACGCAGCGTGCGTAGTCCGGCTTGCCTTTGCCTTCCATGATGCCCGGGATGCTCTTGAACTGCCGACGCACTTCCTCGACCATCGCGCCCGCAGCTCGTCCAACGGCTTTCATGGTCATGGCGCAGAAGACGAACGCCATCATGCCGCCAAGGAACAGGCCGCCGATCAGCTTCGGATTCATGATCGTCAGATCGTAGGCGTTGACGAAATCGGCCATCGTAGCGGTCTTGGCGTTGATCGCGCCGGCAATCCCGTCGGTAGCTGCGAAGGCAACCTGGCCCACGTGGTAAATGCCGTCGGCGCTCTCCTGGGCGAGACGCCCGATCCAGATCCGGACCTCTTCGATATAGGCGGCCAGCAGGGCCATCGCGGTCAGCGCGGCCGAGCCGATGGCGAAGCCCTTGCCCGTGGCGGCTGTCGTGTTGCCCAGGGCGTCCAGGGCATCGGTCCTCTTTCGGACTTCCTCGCCCAATCCTGCCATCTCAGCGTTTCCGCCGGCGTTGTCGGCGATCGGGCCGTAGGCGTCGGTCGCCAGGGTGATGCCCAGCGTCGAGAGCATGCCGACCGCGGCGAAGCCGATGCCGTAGAGGCCCATGGCGACGTTGGAGAAGCCGCCGGCGAAGCCGTAGGCGGCCAGAATGCCGATTACGATGGTGACGACCGGCAGACCGGAAGAGTACATGCCGTTGGCGAAACCATCGATGATGGCCGTCGCCGGACCCATTCTCGCTTGATTTGCGATGCCCTTGGTTGGCTTGTATTCATCCGAGGTGTAGTACTCGGTGAATTGTCCGATCAGCACGCCGGCGACCAGGCCCGAGACGACCGAGCCGAAGATGCCCCAACTGATCCAGTCGGTCATGGCCAGGATCGCGATGACGACCAGGATCAGCACGGAGCTGCCGAGCGTTCCGAACAGCAGGGCGCGGAGCAGGTTTTTCTGGCTGGCGTCTTCCTTGCAGCGGACCATGAACATGCCAACGATCGAGAGGAAGATGCCCAGACCCGCGACGAGCATCGGGGCCAGAACGGCCTTGATGGGACTCATGCCGCTGGCCTGAACCGCCGACAGCGGCAGGGCGGCGCCGAGGGCCGCGGTCGCGAGAATCGAGCCGCAGTAGCTCTCGTAGAGGTCGGCGCCCATGCCGGCCACGTCGCCGACATTGTCGCCGACGTTGTCCGCGATGGTCGCGGGATTGCGGGGGTCGTCCTCGGGGATGCCGGCTTCGACTTTGCCGACGAGGTCGGCGCCGACGTCCGCGGCCTTGGTGTAGATGCCGCCGCCGACGCGGGCGAAGAGGGCCTGTGTCGAGGCGCCCATACCGAAGGTGATCATCGTGGTCGTGATTTCCACGAGTTTATGGTGTTCATCCATGCCGGCCGGCACGAGTTGCAGGCCGAACAGCGTCAGGCCGTCCCTCATGTGATCCGCGGAGTAGACGAACCAGTTCAGGATGATGTACCACAGCGAGATGTCCAGCAGGCCGAAGCCCACCACGACCAAGCCCATGACGGCGCCGGAGCGGAAGGCGACCTGCAAACCGCTGTTGAGGCTCTTGCTGGCGCCCTGGGCGGTTCGGGAGGAGGCTGCGGTCGCGGTCTTCATGCCGAGGAAGCCGCACAGGCCGCTGAAGAAGCCGCCGGTCAGGAAGGCGATCGGCACGAAGGGGTTCTGGACGCCTTTGAAGGCGAGCACCCCGAAGATCACCAGGAGAACCACGAACACGATGGTCACGACGCTGTACTGACGGAACAGGTAGGCGTACGCGCCTTCGCGAACATACTGGGCGATCTCGATCATCCGGTCCGTGCCCGCCGGAGCCTGCATCATCTTCTTGTAGAAGTAGACCGCGAACCCTAACGCGCAAAAGGCGGCGATTGGCGAGATCCACCAGCTCCATGGCGTCTGCAACGTCGATGCGGTCTCGATCGTCCCGGCAGTCTCCGCGGCACTTGCCACGGCGCTGAGGGCCAGAACCGGCACCGATACTCCCAGAATCCTTTTCAACGCATTCACTTGTAGGCTCCTTTCGAATAGACCTATTTCGGCTCAGATACCCGTACAGAATCCAAGCAGTGTACAGGAAGAAAGCGGGTTTTCAACAGTTTTCCACCGAATCGGCGCGGAATTCACCCCTGGCAACCTGCTGGGTGGCGAGTGTGCCGGTCGCTTGCGAAAGCGACCTCTCAGCTACGTGTGGTAATCCGCGTTGATGTGGACGTATTCGGTGCTCAGGTCGCAGCCGTAATAGAAGTCGCTGCCCCGGCCGACGCCCAGATCGACGGTAATGACGAACTGACGCTGGGAGATGATTCGCGATGCCTCCTTCGCGTCGAAGTCAGTCGGCGCCCCTTTGCGGAAAACGTACAGGTCGTCGAGCTTGCACGAGAGTTTCTCGGGCTTGAGTTTCACGCCGGAAGAGCCCACTGCGCAGATGATCCGACCCCAGTTCGGGTCGCCGCCGTTGACGGCGCACTTGAAGAGCGGGTAATCCGCGACGGCCCGGGCGGCCTTCGTCGCTTCCGCGGCACTCGCGGCCCCTTGGACCACCACCTGGAACATCCGCGTCGCCCCCTCCGCGTCCAGCGCCATCTGGCGGACCAGGTCGGTGCACAGGTCCGTCAGGGCCGATGCAAACTTCTGGTAGCTCGCGCCAGGTCCGGTAATCCGTGCGTTCCCTGCCAAGCCGGAGGCCAGGAGAATCCCGGTGTCGTTCGTGCTCTGGTGGCCGTCCACGGTCAGACGGTTGAGCGAGCCGCCGATGGCCTGGGTGAGGGCCTTGCTCAGCATCGCCTTGCTGATGGCGACGTCGGTCGTGATGAACAGCAGGGTAGTCGCCATGTTGGGCCCGATCATGCCGGCCCCTTTGACGGTGCCTGCGATCTTCGCGACCGCCCGGGAGAGCTTGACCTCCCGATACGCCTGCTTGCAGCGGGTGTCGGTCGTCATGATGGCGTGTGCGAAGGCCAGTCCGGCCTCGGTCGAGCCCGACAGCAGGGGGGCCGCCTGGTCGATCCCGGCGGTCACCTTCTCCATGGGCAACTGGTGCCCGATGATCCCGGTCGAAGCGACGAGCACTTCCTGCGGCTGGACCCCCAGGTGTTTTGCGGTCAGGGCGCACATCCTGCGTGCGTTGGCCAGGCCCAGTTTGCCGGTGCAGGCGTTGGCGTTGCCCGAATTGACCACGACGGCGCAGGTCTTGCGGCTGGCCAGGTGCTCCCGGCTGACCTGCACGGCCGCCGAGGTGATTGTGTTCGTCGTAAACACGGCCGCCGCGACCGCCCCGGTTGGGCACACGAGCAGACCCAGGTCGGGCTTACCCGACACCTTCACACCCGAAGCCAAACCCGCCGCCAGGAATCCCTGCGGCGCGGTTACTGTCTCATTCGTCATATCGTTCTCCAATGTTCTTGGGATGAGCCATCTCATACCTGTGATCGGCTGCGTTTCCCGATAATCGCGCAGATGAAGTCGTACAGCGATTCTTTCAACTGATCCGTCGACTCCCAGCGTATTTGATTGTATTGAGCGGTGTCAAAATGCACCTTGTCTGCCTCGTCTTTGTGGACACTCCATATGACCGGCAACCCCAACCCAAGGGCGTATCCGGCCTCGAAGTAGACGCCGTTTTTCTGCTCCGTGACGTCGGCGACCACGAACCGCGAGTTCTTGATCTCAGCCATGATCTTGAAGATGATGTTGTCGCTATGGAGTTCTTCATCAACACGGTAGGCAGTATATCCAGCCTTCTCTATTGCCGGCTTGATTGCGCCTTCCCATATCGGCCTCATCTCGCCTGAAAACGACATGGCAACGAATGCCTGGGTCTTCTCTTCCACATCGGAGGCATGCTCGTCGAGATAGTCCCACCCGGCTGGGGTGATCTCAGCCTGTCCATCGAGCGTCGAGTTCGCCAAACCGCGTTCCTTGAGGGCTATGAGGTAGAATTTGAACTCCTCGAAACTACTCGCGTACGCCAGGGAGAAATCTTCCTTGAGATTCAACTTGATGGTATCCCCCGGTGCATGGGACCGTCTCTCCAAAGCTTGGAGGAGCTTCAACTGCTTCTGCAATGGCCTATAGTCGGGAATGCCTGCCAGGATGCTGTCAATCATTCGCTCGTTTGTGAATCTCACGAGTTCTTGTCGCTCATTCCGCTCGCGAACCCAAGCCGAAAGCTTGTGGTTGGGTGCTGTGCGCTGATCGTATTTGACGAATACGGTGAAAGGTATCTCGTACTCTCCGCAGACGGGACAATGGCAGTGGTACGTATGCGGACCAGTTCGGTCGTTCTTAACATCCTGGCTATGCTTGCAGATCGGACAAGTGCTGTGCGTGGTGTTCACGGTTCTTCCCTCCCTGTTCCTTTTCCCAAGGCTGTCTCCAGACTGCTCTTCCCGCGAGGTGGGTGATCTCACAGGCTCACGCCTTCCCTGACGGCTTCGCTAATGATGCCGATTTGTTGCCTCTTGGTCTCGAATTCCTCTGGTGTGTAACACAAGGGCTCGATTTCAAGGGGCCAATGTTGCCAGAAGTCGTACATCAATGCGGAGCGTTGACTGAAGAACACTCCCTGGAAGTCGGGAGAAACCAGGACGATGTCATAGTCGCTGTCTGCCAGGTGGTCTCCTCTCGCCCTGCTTCCGAAGAATATGGCCTGGGTGATCTTGTATTTCTCGCGCACTTTCTGCACGAAGTCCTCTATTCGCGAATCTGCTCTCTCACCCATTCGATGACCTCCTGGGCCGTCGTGAAATGGCGTTCTGCGATCTTGTCGTCATACAATTCTGCTGGGACTCCGGCGGCCATGTCGGGGTAGCGAGTGCTGAGATACTCGGGGTTCAAGTCCCGGACCCCGGATATCATTGACTCAGGGACCTCCAAGCGCTGTGCAAGATAGATGATTGAGTGTCCTCTGGGATATTCTTTCAGCTTGAATAGACACAGCGCCTTCAGCGACTTCTCCGCAGCCTGTTGGGATGCGAAGACCGACATGTAGTAGTCGCCAGCAGCTCGACTATTTCTTGCGCTGCGCAGGTCAGCCTCAGCCTGCTTGAACCAATTCAGCACCTCTTGTCTCATATTTCAATGATAATCCGGTAGCCGTGGCGGTTCAAGTGTCTACCTGCCAGGATGCTGGTAGGAACTAAAGGACCGTTACGTTCCGTGATCGCGGGTCGTCGAGGTCGCCGGGGCCGTTGGTGAGCCGGCCGGCGAGGGCCATTTCGCGAAAGCCCGCCATCGGGTCGTAGAAGTCCCGGTTCAGGTCCACGGTGTTGGCCATCATGCCCGGCCGGTTGAGTTTCAGTTGCTGAGCGATCACGCCGTCGGGCTGGATGAAGCACGACGGGTATGGCGAGTATCGCCTGCACGAGTTGGCCATGCTCACCCAGAAGTGGTTCGTCGCGGCGTGGCATTGCATCGTCTGACGCATGATGTGCGTGTGTACGCTGGCGCCTCGCTGGCGGGCGTTGTAGAACGACTGGAAGATGCACTGCACTCCCTGCTTGTACAACTCGCGATACAGTTCGGGGAAGCGCAGGTCGAAGCAGATCAGCAGGGCGCACTTGACCTCGTTGAGCGTGAAGGTGACGAACCGGTCTCCGGGCGTGAAGTGCTCCAGGTCGCCCGGCGTGCAGAACCGCTTGTCGTAGCGATCCGCGATCTTGCCGTCCGGTCCGATGAGGTACAGGCTGTTGTGCGGCCAGTTGGGCTCGGTCAGCGGGTGTGTGCTGCCCAGGACTACCCACAGGCCCAGCTCTCGTGCGAGGGCCATGATTCCGAGCGTCTCGTCTTTCAGCAGGTCCCAGTCATAACCCTCGAACGAGCTGAAGTCGGCGCCGACGTATCCGCTCAGGGCGCACTCCGAGAAGTGGACGATCTCGGCCTTCGCCTGCTGGGCCTTTGCCATGAACTGGCGGATGGCGAAGGCGTTTCGACGCACCGATTCGCTGACCGCGAACTGGCAGGTCGCCACTTGGATGGTGCCGCTTCTAGTCATGGCATCAGTCCACGAGGACGCTCTCCATCACATCGAGCGCGAACCGCGCTGAGACGGTGGCCCGCCCGCCGCCCATCTCGATCCCGACCTCGACGGCCTCCAGAACCTCCCGCTGGGTCGCGCCCGCCTTGGCGGCCTGCTCGATGTGCCACTGCAAGCACGACTCGCAGTCCATCACGACGGAGATGCCGACGGCGACCAGCTCCTTCGCCTTCTTGGAGAGCGCACCGTCGGCATAGGCGGCCGCCTCCATGTCCAGGAAGGCCCGATAGACCTTCGAGTCCAGGGCCAGCAGCTTCTGGTGGGCACGCTTTCTGTCGCGACAGATTTCCTCGATCTTGCCCATGATAGTCCCTTGGTCGCCCGGTCAGTCGAGGCCCATGGTTTCCCGCAGGCCGAAGAGGATGTTCATGTTCTGAATGGCCTGGCCGGAAGCGCCCTTCGTCAGGTTGTCGATGACGGAGAAGACCACGATCCGACCCTTGACCAGCGTCGGGAAGATGTGGCAGTAGTTCGTCGCACAGACGTCCTTGACCGCCGGCGCGGTCTTGCGGACCTGCACGAACGGCTCGTTTTTGTAGAATTCGTTATAGAGGGGCAGGAGCTGCTCGGCCTTCACGCCTTTCTTCGGCTGGCAGTAGACGGTCGAGAGGATGCCACGGTCGAAAGGCCCGACGTGCGGCTGGAAGAGGATCTGCACCGGCGAGCCTGCGATCTCAGAGGCGATCTGCTCCATCTCCGGCATGTGGCGGTGCGTCCCGATCCCATAGGCGAAGATGTTCTCGTTCATGTTCGGGAAGTGGAACTTGACCGAGGGGGTCTTGCCCGCGCCGGAGGCGCCCGTCACGGAGTTGACGATGATGGAATCGAGGTCGATGATCTCCTTCTTCAGCAGGGGCGCGAGGGCCAGCGTCGCGCCGGTGGGGAAGCATCCGGGATTGGCGACCAGGCGAGTCTTCTTGATCTTCTTGCGGAACAGCTCGGGCAGCCCGTAGACCGCCTCGTCCAGGTGCGTCGCGTCGGTGTGTACCACGCTGTAGTATTTCTCGTAGACCGTGACGTCCTTGATCCGGTAGTCGGCGCTGAAATCGACCACCTTGACGCCCGCGCTGAGCAGCTCGGGCACGAACTGCATAGAGACCTTGTGCGGCAGGCAGCACAGAGCCACGTCCGCCTGCTCCGAGAGTTTCTCCAGGTTCAGCGGCTCGATGGGCAGTGTGCAGCGCCCGCGAAACTCGGGAAAGACCTCCTCGGCCGGCCCGCACTCCTCCGGCAGGGCGGTCAGATAGGTCAGTTTGGCCTCGCTGTGCCGCAAGAGAATTCGAATCGACTCTGCGCCGGTGTACCCACTGGCGCCAATGATGGCCACTCGGATCATAGTCATTCTCCGTAGCATGGGCGTCCCGCCCATGGAATCTGAATCACGGGCAAGATGCCCGTGCTAGTAAAAAAAAACAGCCGCAAAGATCGTCTCTCGGCGGCTGTCGTTATCCAGTTGGCTTGCTTTCGGATTAACGTTTCGAGAACTGGAATCTCCGCCTTGCACCTGCTTGGCCGGGCTTCTTCCTCTCGACCATCCTCGGGTCGCGAGTCAGCAGTCCGTTGTCCCTCAGGGCGCCGGTGTAGTTCTCATCGTAGGCCTTCAGGGCCCTGGCGACGCCGAGCAGGGCAGCGCCCGCCTGGCCCGTCATGCCGCCGCCGCGGACGTTGACGAAAACGTCGAACGACTTCTCCGCGTGCAGCAGCTTCAAAGGAGCGACGACGGCCTTGCGGTCCTGATCTCTCTTGAAGTAGTCGTCCACCTCTCGCTTGTTGACCATGAGCTTGCCGTTGCCCGGTCGAATGCGGACGCGAGCGACGGAGGTCTTCCGTCTGCCGGTTCCCCACCAGTACCCGTACTTGGCTTTGCTCGAGTTCCCGGGCCCAATGACGACCTTGGGCTCGGCGGCCGGGGGCTGCGGGGCGGGTTCGACAGTCGTGTTTTCCGGTTTATTCTCTGTCATGGCTCTCTGATTCCACTTCGATTAGAACAGTTGCACTTTCTGGGGTTGCTGGGCCTGATGCTCGTGCTTGGGACCACAGAAGACCTTGAGTCGGCTCAGGGCCTTGCGACCCATCTGGGTCTTGGGCAGCATCTTGCGGACCGCGGTCTCGATGACCCTCTCAGGCTTGTGCGCCATCACCTTGGCATAAGGGGTGTAGCGATGCCCGCCCGGATACCCGCTGTACGACTCGTAAGTCTTGGTCTCGGCTTTAGTTCCGGTGAGCTGCACCTTCTCGGCATTGACCACCACGACGTAGTCCCCCATGTCCACGTGGGGCGTGTACGTCGGCTTGTTCTTGCCCATCAGAATCATGGCCAGCTTGGTGGCGATCCGACCGAGGACGGCCCCGTCCGCATCGACCAACAGCCACTTCTGCTCCACCTGACCCGGCTTAGCCATAAAGCTCTTCATAAGCGTACTCTCTTCTTTCTCTATGGTATAGAAACTCTGCATTCTAGCATCAGAAAACGCGATGTCAAACCATTTTGCCACGAATTTTCCGGATTTCGTTCCGACGGGACTGCGGAATCTTTCCCCCGGCGGTCCGTCAGCGTGGTATACTGGATTGAGGTTTCAAATACACGTTGAAGAGTGACTCAAGCGAGGTCGAGCGTATGGGAACGACGCACGTAACCGTCACAGTCCGCAATCCGGCACAGCCAGAGAAGACGTGGGAGGGGCTTTTCCTTGTGGACACCGGGGCGGTGGACTGCCTGGTGCCTGCCAAGCATCTCCGGTCGCTCGGTTTGCAGGCGGGGGCAAAACGCACTCATGAGTTGGCCGACGGCACCGAGGTGAGGCTCGATATTGCCACTGCCCAGATTGAGTTCATGGGGGAACTCGTCGGTTCCACCGTGATTTTGGGGCCGGATGACGCCGAGCCCATCCTGGGTGTTACCGCCCTGGAGTCCGTGGGCATCGAAGTGGACCCCCGGAGCCAGCGTCTGAAGCGTCTGCCCGCCGTGCGTTTGAAGTAACACAATGGAGTCTCAGTACTCTCTCAAGTTCACGCGACTTCTTAACGTCAAGCCTGGCCGCGTCGATGCTGACGGTCAGCCTCTGCAATTCGGAATGCGAGGCGGCTGGCCAGTCGCGTACCTCACGAAGAATTGCATTTCATCCGCTTCGCCGACGAAGGTGTAGTCGAGGATTACCCGCTTGTCGTCTGGGAACAACGCTTCCTTACGTGAGACAAGAGACTCGAACATCGGTTCCACCTCACGAGGCGATTGTCCGGGTTTGACCGTCTTAGCCAACAAGTCCTTGATGAGAGCGGGGCGTTCGTTTTCTGGCATCAAAGAGAGGTTCCAGCAAGCCATCACGATCATAAGCGACAAGCGACGATCGGCATCGTCTCTTGCGGAATCAAGCAGAGGCTGAGCTACATGCTCAATCGCCTCGGACAACTTGTTCTCGCCTGAAGAAGCCCGCTTGACCCATAGAGGAACCGCGTCATACTTCCCCGCCTGTCTCTTGAATCTTCTCAATGCGTTGCTCAAATCAGCCTCCTGAGAATCTGGCCTGCGAGGGGCAATGAGTCAGGTCGAAAGGTGAAGATGAGAAGAAGGGAGGTGCGCCGGATGATCGTCTTGCCTCTGCCTGCAGACATTGGTGGCAAGGTCCGCGGAACTTCAACTCCCAGGTGCGTCTCGGTTCACAGATCTGGCAAAGCTGCAGCTCTTAGAGCGTCAGATTGTCTGATCCCCGCGCACCAAGGACGCGCTTGCCTGCATGACCTAACCTACGATAGATAGGAATCTGCCTATCGTAGTCATAAATACCTCCGTTCTCGTGCTGAGCACGCAGAAGGTTGGTCACGACAGGAAGGCACGTCGCCTCCCTTGTTCTCATCTTCACATTTCAAATTGACCCACTACCTGACGACGCGCGACGAAAGCCGTTAACCCTACGAACAACCCATCGAATTCCCGCAGTTGAAGCACTTGTAGCAGGTGCCGTTACGGACGGTGATGGACCCGCAGATGTCGCAGGCGGGGGCGTCGTCGCCGAAGTGCTCGAACTGCTCGTTGAACTTCTGGATGAGCGTGGCCTCTGCCTGGGTCCCGTCATCGGCGACGTTGGCGACGACCGGGGCGAAGCTCCCGATCCGGCTGGGCCGACCGCCGATCCGATCCAGCGGGGAAGCAGGCGTCTGTCTGGCGGGGGCGTCGCTCTCCTTCGACTTGGCTTCGGCGCCCTTGGCGGCCTTCTTGCCGTTGCCGGGAGTGCCGGCGGCCTTGGCCTCCGCGATCTTGTGCGCGAGGTCCTGGGTCTTCTCCACCAGCTCGCGGGCGGTGGTTACGGTCTTGTTGCCGTTGCCGGCGACCGCGGCGGTCCGGTTGGGCAGGTTCTTGTCCGCGTAGCCTGGGATGAACTGGCAGCCGAGCCAGCAGAAGATGTAGTCGATCAGGCTCTTGGCGAACGGGATTTCCCGGTTGCTGGTCATGCCGGAAGGCTCGAACCGGGCGTGGCGGAACTTGTCCACCAGGGTGATGAGCGGTACGCCGTATTGCAGGGCCATCGACGTGCATGTGCCGATGACATCCATGAGGCCCCCGACGGTGCTGCCTTCCTTGGCCATAGTGATGAACAACTCACCAGGCTGACCATCCTCGTATAGCCCCACCGTCAGGTAGCCTTCATGTCCAGCTACGGAAAACTTGTGCGTGATGCTGTGCCGCGTGTCGGGCAGCCTCCTGCGGAACGGCCTGCCGGCCGGGGCCGCCTCGGCGCCCTTCTTGCCCTTGGCGTCCTTGTGCTTGTCCGTCGAGACGGGCTGGAGCCGCTTGGAGCCGTCCCGATAGATCGCGACCGCCTTGAGACCGAGCTTCCAGCCTTCCATGTAGGCCGCCAGGATCTCCTCGGTCGTGCTCTCCTTGGGCATGTTGATCGTCTTGCTGATGGCCCCGGAGATGAAGGGCTGGACCGCCGCCATCATCTTGAGGTGCGCCATGTAGTGGATGAACCGCTTGCCGTTCCTGGGCTTGAAGGCGCAGTCGAAGATGGGCAGGTGCTCCGCGGAGAGTTTGGACGCTCCCTCGATAGTCTCGTGCTCATCGACATGGTCGCAGATGGCCTTGATGTCCTCCGGGGAGTACCCCAGGCGCTCGAGGGCCATGGGCAGCGTCTTGTTGACGAGCTTGAGCATGCCGCCGCCGGCGAGGAGCTTGTACTTGATCAGGGCGATGTCCGGCTCGACTCCGGTCGTGTCGCAGTCCATCATGAAGCCGATCGTGCCGGTCGGCGCCAAGACCGTGACCTGGGCGTTTCGAAAACCGATCTTTGCTCCGGCGTCCACCGCTTCGTCCCAGGCGTCCTTGGCGGCGTTTCGCAGATAGTCCGGACAATGGGTTTCCGGCAGGTCGTTCGCGTGCTGGCGGTGCATGTTGACGACCTTGAGCATGGGCTCCTTGTTCTTCTCGAATTCCTCGAACGGACCCTTCAACTGGGCGATCTCGGCGCTGGCGGCATAGGCGGCACCCGTCATGATCGCACTGACCGCGGAGGCCAGCGACCTCGCCTGGTCCGAGTCGTAGGGCAGCGCCAGGCTCATGATGAGCGACCCGAGATTGGCGAACCCCAGCCCGAGCGGGCGGAACCGGTGGCTGTTGATCGTGATCGCCTTGTCCGGATAGCTCCCGTTGTCCACCAGGATCTCCTGGGCGATGACGAACAGGCGGACCGCCTTCTTGAAAGCGGCCACGTCGAACGACCCGTCCTCCCGACGGAACTTCATCAGGTTCAGCGAGGCCAGGTTGCAGGCGGAGTCGTCCACGAACATGTACTCGCTGCAGGGGTTCGATGCGTTGATCGCTCCGGAGTTCGGGCAGGTGTGCCAGCGGTTGATCGTGCTGTGGTACTGGACGCCCGGATCGCCGCAGATCCGCGTCCCTTCCGCGATCAACTGCATCAGCTCGCGGGCAGGGTACTGGCCCATCTTCTTGCCCGTCGTGACGGCGTGGGTGGTCCAGGTGTCGTCCTTCTCCACCGCCTGGAGGAACTCGTCGGTGATCCGGACCGAGAGGTTGGAGTTCTGGAACATCACGCTGTCGTAGGCTTCGCTGTTGTGCTCGCCGCTGTAGCCGGCTTCGATGAGAGCCCAGGCCTTCTTCTCCTCGACGGTCTTGCAGGTGATGAACTCCTTGATATCGGGGTGGTCGATCTTGAGCGACTGCATCTTGGCGGCCCGTCGGGTCTTGCCGCCCGACTTGATGACCGCCGCGATCTGGTCGTAGACCCGCATGAAGCTCAACGGGCCGGAGGGCTTGCCGCCGCCGGCGAGCTTCTCCCGGCTGCTCCGAAGGGTCGAGAGGTCGGTCCCGGTCCCTGAGCCGTGCTTGAACAGCATGGCCTCGGAGGTCGCCAGACGCATGATGTCCTCCATCGAGTCTTTCACCGACTGGATGAAACACGCGGAGGCCTGGGGGTGCTCGTAGCTGTTCTCGCAGGGGACCGCATCCTTTACCTTCGGGTCCCAGTAGTAGTTGTGTTTGCCGCCGGCGATGTCGTAGACGTCATAAAGGCCCACGTTGAACCAGACCGGGGAATTGAACGAGCCCGCCTGATTCACGCACAGCCAGGCCAGCTCGTTGTAGAAGGTCTCCGCGTGCTCCTGGGTGGCGAAATACCCATCCTTCAGGCCGCGATCCGCGATCGTCTTGCACACGCGATGGACGAGCTGCTTGACCGAGCGCTCCCGCTGGCCGCCCTCGATGTCGCCGTAGAAGTACTTGCTTGCGACCACCTTGGTGGCCAGTTGGCTCCAGTTGACCGGGACCTCGATGTCGTCCTGCTCGAAGACCGCTTCGCCGGTGTCGCTGGAGATCTTGGCGGAGCGTGTCTCCCACTCAAGCTGTTCGAACGGGTGTACGCCCGGCGTCGAGAAGAAAGGCTCGATGGGCAAGCCCTTGGCGTTCTCCGTCTGGGTGGCCTTCTTGGCCCGCACACGCTCGCTCTTGAATGGGTTCTCAGGGTCAAACTTGTAAGCCATTACGCGCCTCCATGCCGGCAAACCGAAACCACTATATATAGTAAGGGAGAACTGGGCTCAGCCCAGATGTTGTTGCTTGTTTCCACTACGAGTATTCGCAGACTACTGCCCATCTCTGCGTGTGTAAAGGTCTAAAAGAGAGAAATTCCGCGATTCGACAATAGGCATTCTTCTTAACCCTTGAGATTGCTGAATCTACGTGCGAAAAAAAAACTTTGGTGGGTGACGTCGGCCTGGGGAACAGTCGCTCGCCTGGGCCTTTGGGGCCGTTCAATCCGCGAATCCACGACCCTGCGGGGCACGCCGCAAACCGCTTCCGCCGGTGCTCCAGAGCGTATTCCCCGGTGTGTGCAGATGCACGCGGACCCCTCGTTCTGAGTGGTCGGGCAAGTAACTGGCTGGGTGTTAGTTCACGAAGAGCCGGCGCCAAACCAAGTGGGGCTGCCCGGCGTCCAGCCGCGTCGATCTTGTGCGAGAAATGGTCCTTGGCAGTTGCATGGTGTTCTCCTCGGTTCTACAATGAGAGCGGATCTGTCGGAGAACGATTGGCCCGAGCGGTCTATCTTAATGGCGATGTGCCGGTGGCACTCTTCTTAAGGAGGACCTTGGCTATGCGTGGCAGACGTGCATTCACCCTCATCGAGCTGCTCGTTGTCATCGCTGTGATCGCAATCCTGATGGCGATTCTGATGCCAGCCCTTCAGCGGGCCCGCGGTCAGGGACAACGGGCTGCCTGTCTGAGCAACTGCAAGCAACTGGGTTTGGCCTGGACCATGTACGCGGATGAGAACGACGACAAGATCGTCAACGGTGCGGCGGGCTTCAGCAACCTGGTCAATACGACCTGGGCCAGCCACGCCAACGAGAAGGCCTGGGTGGAGCAGTGCTGGGCCAGCGATTACGGGTCCGGCGGGCAAATGCCGGCAGATAACCAGAAGAGGGCGATTCAAGCAGGGGCGCTCTGGCCCTATGTGAAGCAGGTGAACCTCTACGCTTGTCCCGCCGGTACGCGAGGTGAGATGCTCACCTACGCCATTATGTTCTCCATGAACGCCGTCTGCTACGACTGGATCCGGAACGTCAAGGGGGCTCACGTCAAGAAACGAGTCGAGATCCGTCCCAATCCGGTCGAGAGGGTGGTCTTCATTGATGAGGGATGGGTGACCCCCGATGCGTACGCGGTCTACTATCTCCAGGAGATTTGGTGGGATGATCCGCCGGTTCGTCATGGGGACGGCACCAACGTCAGTTTCGCCGACGGTCACGCGGAATTCAAGAAATGGGTCGGCGTCGACACGATCAAGTTAGGCCGTGCAAGAGTGCGAGGGCACGGAGGCGCCGGCGCGGCGCCTACCAGCGACGACGGGTTTGCGGATTTGCACTGGCTCCAGAGGGGTTGCTGGGGCAAGCTCGGGTACACGCCTTCCCGCTGACGCGGCCAGGCGGGTCTTGGATCGCAAGAGAAGCCTCTCGATTGCCCGCGTCCCAGCGGAAACTGCGTTCTCATGGTGCTTTTTCGACCGATAAATCGGCTCTGCCGGTTGCAAAGGGTCCTCTTGGCGTGTAGAATAAACGAGCTTGCCGGGGAACACCTGGCCGTGGCGACTCATCCTTGTCTTGGATGTGTGAAAACGCCGACGGGGTTTCGTAGAAGGAGGATCTGAGCTATGGGTAGAAGGCACGCCTTCACTCTGATTGAGTTGCTTGTTGTCATCGCGGTGATCGCGATCCTGATGTCGATCCTGATGCCGGCCCTTCACCGGGCCCGCGAAGGGGGCAAGCGCGCCGCCTGTTTGAGCAACCTCAAGCAACTGACCCTCGCCTGGAACATGTATGCCGACGAGAACGACGACCGGCTCGTCAACGGCGCCACCGGCTACAGCAACAGCAACCAAACGTGGGGCGATCACAGGAACGAACTCGCGTGGATCGACGGTTTTCACCCGGACAACTACAACGCACAAATTGACGATATCAGGAGAGGCGCGCTGTACCCTTACCTGAACAACCCAGATCTCTACCAGTGTCCCACCGGGCGGCGAGGGCAGGCGCTGACCTACTCGATCATGTTCTCCATGAACGCGGTCTGCCACACGTGGGTCCAGGGGGTCAAGGGCGCCCACGTCAAGAAGAGGACGGAGATCAGGCCGAACCTCGCCCAGAGGCTCGTCTTCATCGACGAAGGCTACATGACGTCAGATGCCTACGCGGCCTATTACCATCAGGAAATCTGGTTTGACAATGCGCCGGTCCGACACGGGGATGGCGTGACCGTTTCCTTCTCCGATGGGCACGTCGAGCACTGGAAGTGGAGAGGCACGGAAACCATCCAGTACGCCAGGGATCACGAGAACATGGGTCCCACGGGTTGGACGCCTACCACGGACGAAGGCTACGCGGACCTCTACCAGGTCCAGAGAGGCTGTTGGGGCAAGCTGGGGTATACCCCTTCCCATCCGTAAGTACGCTACGGGTTCTGCCCGCCGGGGGTTGGGGTGGCCGCCTGCCAGTTGGCCGGGTCATTGCCGTAGGTCTGTGGGGCGATCCGACTCAATGACCGGCCTTGGCCGTCCGCTGCGACCGGCCAGGGGTCCACGCCATCGGCGAAGTCCTGCGGGTGCGAACCGTCGCTGTAGGCAACCCGGTCCACCCGAATCCACTGCCGCGATCCGTCGTCCTCCACTTCGCTGGGCCTGCTGATCTGCACCTTCTCGCTGCCGTTGGTCAGCCTGCCGAAAGTCCAGGCCAACACCTGCACGCCCGCCGGGACCGTGTACGTCGCGTTGAACGCGGTCAGGTCCTTGGTCAGAACGAGGTACTCGCCCGGCCCGAGCGTCACCGGCGAATCGCTCGGGAACAACAGCTCGATCTCGGGATCGTCCGGGTCGTCCGTGAACCGCCAGGGGGCCTGCTGCGTCGCGTCGTAGAGGGTCACCGCGGAATGGCTGATATTGAGCAGTTCCACGTACTCGGCCTCCTCGCTGCCCGACTGGTGGTACATGATCTCGTTGATGACGATGGGCCCGACGACCGGATCGGCGTTGGCCGCTCCCGGCGTGGGCTCGCTCAGGGCCACAAAGTTGTACGAGCCGGTGCTCTTTCGCCAGCGGCCGAACGACACGCCGGCATGGGAGGCGTCGAACTTCTCCTGCTCGCTGTACCCGGTCAGGACGCCGGCAGAGCCCGAGTGCAGGTAGACGGTCTCGCCATTCTTGCTCAGGCCGAAGGACGTGCTGCAGCCCGGATCGGCGCCGTTGCCGAAGTGCTGGTCCTGGTAGAAGACGACGTATCCCTTCGCCGGGATGCTGGTCCCCGCGCCAATCCGGTACTTGGTCAGATCGTCGGCGTCATCGCTGAGGTACCAGCCTCCGACACCGATTGCCTCGGCGGTCGTGTTGTGCAGCTCGATCCAGTCGGAACCGCCGCCGGCGGGGTTTGCCAGGATCTCGTTGATGACGACCGAGCCGGGCTCGGGAACCAAGCCGCTGTCGTTTGAGCCGGGCGAGCCGTCGGCATAGGCGCTGGGCCGCCATGCGCTCTTGCTACTCAGATCGGCGCTGCTCGACGGGTCGCGGACCGTCAGCGAGAAGCCCGACCCGTCCGTCAGATCGAACCAGTCGTCCTCGTACTCGAAGCTCTGGATGACTTTGCCGACTGCGTCGAGAAGCTCGATCGGTTCGCCTGCATTATCCAGGTTGCCTGCGTACTGGCCGATGATGGGCAGTCCGTAGGGTGGGTTCTCAACCCACGTGTCTGGGGATGCTTCGATTGGGTTGGCGCGTGGGTCAAGGACCCACCCTACATATTCGCTGCCGA
>Ga0209200_1000328_pt1 | contig 53541 bp, 53 predicted proteins | sample AD_UKC033_MetaG_FD_184406 | JGI IMG/M metagenome (GOLD analysis project Ga0209200, IMG submission 184406) | Active sludge microbial communities of municipal wastewater-treating anaerobic digesters from USA - AD_UKC033_MetaG (SPAdes) (version 2) | ecosystem: Engineered > Bioreactor > Anaerobic >... | reverse complement strand
GGGGCATCCTGACCTTGAGAGGTATGGTATTGGATATCAAGAGAGATAATCTGGTCCTGATGCGGCCTTCTCAATGATCCTGATCTCATCCGGAGTCAACTGGTAGAGATCATAAACCAGATGATCAATTGCGTGGTCGATCTCCCCGATTTGCTTCCAGTATGTTGCTTTTATTGCCGGATCTTCCATTTCAGAAATCTTCCCATAAAGAGCGATCATCTGCCTGACCATGGTCTCGATCGTGTCGTGTCTGGTTACCTCCTCCCGGTTCTCGAAGTCAGGGACATAGATGGGGATATTTTCAAATAACGGACCCCATAGTTTTCGGTAACCCCCCGGGATTGGTGGCAGGGTTTCTTTGATCAAGAACCAGATCAGTCGAGAGTTGAGAAGCCCGAGCAGGTACAATGAGCTGGAAAGGATTATGCAGCAGGTATCAGGGCAATAATGACCAATACTGTCCAGTGAGAACCTGCTCTCTCTCGCAATGCAGGGGAAGAGAATCTTTGGGCTGGCAATGAGGTCGGAATGCCGCTCTTCAACCGGAAATGGAAACGGGGAATATGCATCCGGCATCATTTTTTCATCAGTCCATTCGTCCATTCGCCTTTCCTTTCTCACCATTTCCTCTGTCTGGTTCCTGGGGTGGTGGACCAGAGCCGGATGTTCCTTTTCTTTGATTCCTGAAGAGGTGAGGATGAGGTACCATTTTGGCGGGAGGAAGTGATAGCGTTTCAGTCTTTCTGGCGTGAGAAATGGCCGGATAATCGCGGCTGATTCCGCATCTTCTGCAATCACCCTTTTTCTTGAGACGGAATCAATGAGGTGTGGGGAGTAGTCTGCTCGTTTGATTCCCCGGCAAAGAGCACCCATCACATACTCCGCAAGCGGGGTGCCTTCACGCTGTATCTTGCTTACCAATTCTGGTGTGCAAGTATCCGCAAGAATCCAGCTCCCCTGCCCGACCCGCCAACGCGGAATGCAGTATCGGTTTTTATTCAGATACTCGACAAAGTTCCCGGTAGGAGGGATCACACCCTGCACCACCGATATCGACGCCCCTGGCTCTTCCTTTGCGACAGTGACAATGCAGGTGCGTTGGATGAGGGGACTCTCCCTTCCCGGGACACCAGTCACGATGATCTCCTGGATTCCTGATCCACTCAGGAAGTGACGAAACTTGGATCCATCTTTTGAACGCAGCCATATGTCAGGGAGCGCAGCGGAAAGGAGCCCCCCCTGCCTTAAAAGTAAGACTCCTTTCTCAATAAAGCAGGGATATAATTCTCCACTTTGAGGATAGCACTGGTAATGTTTCTCAAGATACCCCTTCTCTCCCTTGAGTGATTCACACCGGTGAGCAGGAAAACTGCCGATAATCCCATCAAATCCTCCCGATCCGATGATATGAGGAAACGCACGTTCCCAGTCAAAGACATTGAGCTGCTCCCTTGTACCGGGATCGATCAGGGCGGTATCAGGGTCATCCAGAAAATCCGGCGTAACGAGAGAATTCCCGCAACGGATACAGGAAGAGAGGTCCGGGAGCGGGAGCCCCTGTCTCTCACTCTCTTCCATCAATGCAACAAGGAGGATGACCCTGGTTATTTCCACCGCTCTCCTGTCAATATCAACGCCCGACAAGATTGAAAGCAGGATCCTCCTTCTCTCCTCTGGGGTCAGTCGTATGGTCAGTTGTTTGACTGGGTGAATCTCTTCCGTTCCGGGAATGATGATGAACGGGAGGATCAAATCCGCACCCTTCCGCTCTGCCTCTTCAGGGAGGTAAGGCTGGATGTCATCATGGGAAAAATTCCCCCGCTTGAGGACGGGCAGAAGGTTCCTGAAATACCAGGCACGATGCCATTCGAGGAGGAACTCGAACGCCATGACCAGAAACAGGCCTGATCCACAGGCAGGATCGAGGAGATGGAAGTGTTGAAGCTCCCGAATCGTCTTCTCCTTTACCAGATCGGACAAGGTTCTTCGTACGACATACTCCGCCATCTCACACGGGATAGGAGATGGGGCTCCGTATTTTCGGAATTCAGAACATTCCTCAACGACAGCCTGGTTGCCATTCCTGATTCGGATCACACTCCCTAAATATGGGGAGAATACACGGGCAAGGACCCGGGCAGGGATGACCGAAAACTCGTAAGGGCCTTCTTCCTGGGATAACCCCGTAATAATTTTCTTGATGGTATCATCATCAACAGAGAGGGAGAAGAACAGGGATTCGGGGGATTCCAGCCTCCCCCCACGTTCCGAACAACAAAAAAGACCACCTCCATATTCTTCGCACGCGTAGCGGAATAACCCGCACAGCCTTCCATACGCTGAACCGCCTCCGGTTATCCGCATGAGCACCCCCTCCTGCCCAAGCCCCTTATCTTCAATGATACGGAGGAAGAGGATCCGGATAAGCAGCGCATGCACCAGGTCATTGAGGGAGTCTTCCGCGACCCCGTGGTTGCGGAGGGCGATTTTTTTTGCTAACTGCGCCCGCCATATTTCCAGGTCCTTCCGCAGTACTAGCCCGATCCGAGATGGTTCCCTGATCCCTTGTCCCTTAAGGAAAAGCCCTATCGAATCCCGTGTTATCCCTTCACGGGAGAGGAGGGCAGCGATGTGGTCCCATTGTTCTTCATACTGGTTAAGAGCGAGTCTCGTAATCAGTGCTCCTGCTACATCATCCCTGCACCGCACCGGGGCGGTGGTGTTGTACAGCGCTGATTCACGGAAATTCGTGAGTATGGCTAGATCAATCCCGGCATTCCAGGCATATCTGAGAAGCAGATAGGCGCTCCCCTCAGCTGGCGAGCAATCAGTGACCAGGATAGCAAGGGCACCCCCCTTCTGCGAACAGAGGATATAATCGATAAAGCCGGCCTGGCTACTGATTCGCACCGGAACATCGAGCAGAAGCCCGCTGCTTTGCCCAAGGCTGTCTCCGGTTTGTATTTCCCAGCCAAGGCTCTGCAGGAATGGATCGATAAAATCCCTGCAGAGAGCCTGTCTGTTGATGTCCCCTTCACGGTAGGCGTGGCTGAAGACACGATACTCCTCGATGATTCTGGTGATGGTGGGGGGTACTGGCATGATGTGTGGGAAATCAGGATACTATCTGATCCAGAGCACCGAAAAGATTCCTTTTGCCCTTCAAATGGACGCACTGTATGCAGGTGACGGAGCGGACGCAGTTATAACCGATCAGAAACCCAAGATCTTATCATGGAATGCGGGGATCCTGTCGAGCAGGTAACCATCAGACCCGGGATGAGCGTCAACGAGCTGGTGTGCGAGCTCGCACGGGCTGGGGCATATAATGGTGGTGCGCTTGCCCGGGCTGCTGACATTTACGAACGGATGCTGACCGATAAAAAAACCGTGAAGTTCTTCGGTCTGGCAGGAGCGATGGTTCCTGCAGGCATGGGTGGGATTGTCAGTGATCTCCTCACGCGGGGCTACATCGATCTCCTGGTCAGCACCGGGGCAAATCTCACTCATGACATCATCGAAGCACTCGGATGCCGGCATTACCACGGCTCTGCATTCTGTTCAGACATTGAACTCCGGCAGGAGGAGATCAACCGCATTTATGATGTCTTTCTCCCGAATGAAGCCTTTGCAACCTTTGAATCGTTCATCCAGGAGTCTCTCTCCACACTCGATCCCGGACACAGTTATCCCATTTCCGAGCTCCTTACCCTCCTTGGGAAACGACTCGATCACGGGATCCTCGCCACGGCTGCGGCAACGGGGATACCCGTGTACTGTCCTGCGGTGGCAGATTCGATGATCGGGCTCCAGTGCTGGCTGTACTCCCAGTCAGGAAAAATCTCTGTCGATGCGTTCTCTGACATGAAGGGCCTGATCGATCGTTGTTTTACGGCCGAAAAAGCCGGTGCACTCCTTGTCGGGGGTGGAGTTCCAAAGAATTTCATCCTCCAGAGTATGCTGATGACTCCGCAGGGATTTACCTATGCAGTCCAGCTCACGGGGGACCGGCCGGACCTCGGGGGGCTTTCGGGAGCAACCCTCGATGAGGCACGATCATGGGGAAAAATTACCGGGGATGCACAGGCAGTGACCGTCTATGGAGATGCGACTATTACCCTGCCTGTGCTGGTTGCGGCGGTGCTGGAGCGGATGGAACGATGACCCAGCTGATCCTTGCCCTTGATGTCAGCGGAAGGACCGAAGCCCTCCGTATAGGACGCCAGTGTGCCCCCCATATCGATGCCATCAAGGTAGGATACCCGCTTGTCCTCTCTGCTGGCCTCACCATAGCCCGTGACCTCGCGGCAACAGGCCTGCCCCTTATCGCTGATTTCAAGGTCGCGGACATCCCGAATACGAACCGCCTCATCGCTGAACAGGTGTTTTCATCCGGATTCTCTGCCATCATCTGCCATGGTTTTCCCGGCAGCGACTCCGCAGAGGCGTGTATCGAGTCCGCCCATGACCATAATGGCGAATGTTACCTCGTTGCCGAGATGAGCCATCCGGGAGCTGAGGAATTCTTCCATGGTGGTGTTGCCGAGCACATAGCGGAACTTGCCGTCACGCTGGGAGCCGATGGTATCATCGCCCCTGCCACCCGCCCGGACCGTGTCCGCCTCTTCAGGGGAATCGTGCGAGGAAAAAAGATCTATTCGCCTGGTGTAGGCGCGCAGGGTGGCGATGCTACCATAGTTGCCGGCCTTGTGGACGGCATCATCGTCGGTCGCCAGATTTATCTCTCCCCAGATCCAGGCTCTGCCGCCGCAGAATATGGTCCTTTCCGCCAGTGATGAGAAGACGATGCTGATCGCATGATGAGCCCTATGAGTCACCTGAGGCGAAAGGACCTGTTCTAAACTTTAAAATACTGAATCGTTCATTTTACTGTATGCAATGGAGCGAGGACCAGCAGAAACAGGCTGAAAAATATAAACGCCTTGGAGATATCCCTCTTGCCGAGCGGCGTTACAAGTGTCACACCTGTCACCTTATCGTCGATGAAACTCCCTGTCCGCAGTGCGGCGATGAGCACCTCGTCATCATGTGCCCCCTCGATCACTGCCATTGTTCTCATGAGATCATATCGGGAATCGAATATTGTCCTCTCTGCGGTGAACCCGTCTGCCCTGAATGCGGCTCCCATGATGTTGTCCAGATAAGCCGTGTTACCGGTTATCTGCAGGAAGTCTCAGGCTGGAACGCCGGCAAACAGCAGGAATTAAAAGACCGGAAACGATACACGGTCGCATAATCTGATAACAAGGCGATAATTCAAAGCCTCTTTTTCCCAATTAACAAATGAGGAGCACACTCCGAATAAACAAAAAATCTTGCCGCTCCCAACCAATCTGCCGAATCATCCTTCATACTATGGAAAATGTGATGAAGAATAATGAGCAAGAGACCATGAATCATATCTGCCCCTGCAGGTATCTCACGAAGGTCCGGCAGGGATTGTCCATGGAGACGGTTACATGAGATATTATCTCAGGGGAAACACCCTTTTTATACGGGGAAATTTCCGGTCGGTGAGCACAGGCGCTGGTGGCGGGATCGGAACGGTGAGCACCCTCCTCAACCATGCAGTGGAACCAGGAGAGGACCTCCATGAACCGCTCCGCGAGCTTTCGGTGATCACTACAGGGGAAGGATTACCCGGCGATTTCTTTGGTCTTCTCACCTCTGTCAGGATGCAGCACCTTTGCATCCTCCAGTATGATTTTGTGACAGTTTTTATTTCTGCAGGGATTCATAAGGGATCTCCCGGGACGATCAATATCATCGTCTGCTGCAGCCAGGGGATGTCCGATGCCGCACTCGCGGGGGCAATCATCACGGCAACCGAGGCAAAATCAGAAGCACTTATAAAACGTGGCCATACCGCTTGTGGTACTCCTTCCGATGCGGCAATCGTAGCTTCTGAAGGACCTGTAGTACATCAGTGTGCAGGAGCCCTTACTGAGGTGGGGACGAGGATCCACGCTGCAGTCCTATTCGGAGTTCCCGAAGCCCTGCAACGGTATGAAGGTGTGGTGACAAGGGAAGCTCCGTCCTACTTTATCTACTCAAGATATGGGGGGGACCACTGGGCTGAATGGCTTCCCAAAGCATGCCCATATTACCCCTGTCATTTTGAGGGGCAGCGCTGCGAATTCTGTTATTGCCCCTTCTACCCGTGCGGTGATGAATCACTTGGCCAGTGGGTGAGGAGCGCATCAAGAAATGGACCCGTCTGGAACTGTGCCGGGTGCACCCTGCTTCACCAGCCAGGAACTGCAGACTACCTGATACAGAATCCTGAAGCGTCACTTCGTGAGCTGAAGATGAGACAGAGAGAAAAACAGAATGAGGCCTGAAACGTTACGCCAGACCTCCGTTTTCCGACCTTCTTTTCAAGCTTCTTTGATACCCAGTGCAGCCGTGAGTTCTTCGAGCGGAATACCGTGGACCATGGCTGCTTCGCGGATTGTCTCTCCGCGGGCAATTGCACATCCCACGCAGCCCATCCCGAACTTGAAGAGTACCTCGGCCGATTCAGGCTTCGCTTTCAGAAGGTCGTAGATCGTGCTGTCAGCCGTCAATTCCATGTCTCTTATATTTGAGGGTGCAGATACTTAAACCTGCAGCTGGTGCATCATTTTCACTACCCGCTCATACCCTTTATGTAGGTGGTGTCAACCTACCTTAATCTGGAGATGTATGAACATGGATTATTCTAGTATAAGTGAAAGAATCTCCCTGAAAGTCAGTGCAAAAGGCCACCAGGCCGACAGGACAAAAATCGAGGCAAAACTCCGCCGCCTCATGGAGGAGTTCGGAGTACCCCCCCAGGAAGCAGAACGAACGGTTTTAAACGAGCTTGCCCGTGATCTTTCCATCCCGGACCTCCTGCCAGGGACGGCAGGAACTGCCGGGGAGGAGCGGCAGCTTCGTCAGCTCTCTTCAGGTGACTGGGCAACCATCGAGGCAAAAGTGGTCTCTCTCTCCAGTTCTCCTTCCGCTGCAATATCCCAGACGGGGATCCTCGCCGATCCCACTGGTGCGATGCGGTTTGTGGTATGGGCTAAAGCAAATGCCCCCCGATTGTCTGCCGGCTCATGGTACCGTTTCGAATCGGTCGTGGTGGATGAGTACAGAGGAACAGCTAACCTGAAGATCCATTCGGGAACCACCATAAAAGAGATCTCCCGTGAAACGCCCCTGATCCCTGAGATAACCCCCCTTGCTGAACTGACACCTGGCATCGGCAGTGTGAGAGGAAAGTTTATCCAGGAATGGGAAGTGAGCCATGATCGGATGCTCCAGTCCGGACTTCTTGGCGATGAATCCGGTACGGTAAAATTCGTGATATGGAAGGAAGAGGGGAAGGAACGGCTCAACCCGGGAACCGTCTATAGCGTCTACTACGCCCTGGTCGATGAGTACCAGGGGCGTATCTCACTCAACATCACCACTGCAACAATAGTTCCTGAAGAAGGAGATATCCCTGTGAGCGGAGGGGAAGGTGAGTTTGCGGGAGCGCTTGTCCATATTGCACCTGGATCCGGGCTCATAAAGCGTTGTCCGGTTGAGGGCTGCAACCGGGTCCTCTCACGACAGAACTATTGCCCGGTACACGAGATCCAGCCAGGATTCCTCTACGATCTTCGGATAAAGGGGTGGCTCGACAATGGACAGGAGACTCGCGAGATTCTGGTCCAACGCGAAGTTACCGAGAAACTGACAGGGATCTCAATCAATGAAGCGAAAGAACTTGCCGAGAACAATCCTCTTGGGATGGACGAGGTATTCCTGCGGATGCGGGAGCGTATTCTCGGGCGATTCTTCACCTGCAGGGGAAGAGAGATCGACCAGAGAATCCTGGTCTCTGAATGTGTATTCCAGCATTTCGAACCCGGTGAGATCCCGGCACTCCTGAACAGGGCAGGGGGGGCACTCTGATGGCAGCCCCTGAGAGACCTTCGTTCGCCCGAAGGGAAGGAACATTCGAACGTGAACCCGCCAGGCGGGTCTTTGCCGGGGAGCTCCGTGAGACCAGGATTCACTTCAGGGAGGGTGAAGATGAGAAGAGCCCTACCTATGTGCTCCTTCCCACCGGGGAGCGGTGCAACAGGGTATTCCTCGTCGGTACGCTCACTGAGAAGAAGAAACAGGGTGAGCAGAACATGTTCTACCGGGCAAGGGTAGTTGACCCTACCGGGACCTTCTTTATCATGGCTGGGAGTTACCAGCCGGAAGCTATGCAACAGATCGCCCGGATCGAACCCCCTGCATTTGTCGCTGTTGCCGGTAAACCAAACGTTTACGAAACCCCAGATGGAGCTACCCTCATATCGGTGCGGTGCGAATCCGTTACCCCGGTTGAAAAAGATACAAGGGATCGCTGGGTACTTGACTGTGCCCTTTCCACCCTTGACCGTATTGACAGTATGGGAACCACGAAATACGGTTTGAGAGCGCAAAAAGAGTACCACTCCGACCCGGCAGTATTCCGGAAGATGGTGTTTGAAGCACTCTCGCAACTCAGTCTGTAAACAGCAATAACCTTTATTTTTTCCGGGCAGATATCTTCGTCCGATCAACAATGGATGAGAAACAAAGAGCCGAGCTGATCAAAAACCTGGATCTGAAGGTGCTGAAGGAAGAGGCTAAAGCCAGGGGGATTAAACCGGGACGTTGCCCGACGAAATCTTCAATCGCAAAATTATTACCAGACGAAGCACTCCTCTCTCTCGCCAAAAAATGAGATTCTGACTGCCAGCCCTCATAATGTGTACCGGGCAGAGCTCTGCTCCATGGTGAGTGATCCACTCTTCATGAATTAGGAAGCATCAGTTTTCATCCTGCCCGATATACTTCTACCCCACGTGAGAGGATGGCATCGTTTCCATGTTCAACGAAGATTGGAAATGGCGCCCTGCCATAGCTCACAGCCTGTTCCCTGTTAAAAAATTATCTTCACCCGTTCAGGGCTGTTCCTCAGGTTAGTACGTTATGCCTGACACATCATTCCAGGCCATTCAAACGCAGGGATTCCTTTTAAAATGCCATGAATAAGACATTCCAATCAGTATTCATCTGGCATTTCATGATTTCCCATGACATATCCTGACGAACGAGAGAACAGATTAAAAAGGGAGATTGTTACCCGGAAGAGAAACGTTCCCAGGCCTCCATCACATCATTTCCTTCGATAAAGACCATTTGACGTTTCCTCGCGTAATCCCGGGCATCCTCCTTGGATAGGGCAAGGCCTGAACGATCGTCCAGCATCTCACAGATTGTTATTGCAGGGGTGATGCCAGCCATAATTGCCATTGCAACCGATAGCTCAGTCTGGCCTCTTCTCAGGGAAAGCAACCCCTCTGCAGCCCTGAGTATGGCAACATGTCCTGGGGATCGGAACCGGCCATGAAAATCGCACCCACCCCCATTCAGACTCCGTTTCACCTCATCAGCGATCGCTGTGATAGTAAGAGCACGGTCGTTGTCGGTGATTCCGGTAAACGTGTTCCGATGGTTCACCCAGAGCGAGAACGATGAGTGGTTCTTTCGATCGTAAGGGATATCCCCCACGGTCTCTGCAAAATTGGTACAGGTGCTGAGCATATCGCTCGCGAAAGGGAGACCAAGGCACGCTGCTGCCTTTGGATGGATAGCCGTGCAGATCAACCCCCCCCCATCTTTCCTCATAAGGGCAATATCTGCAGGGCGCACCATATCTGAACGAATGGCAAAATCCGTTTCACCTTCCCTGTCATCAAAATCATAGAGCAGGATAAACTTCCCCTGGCGCAGGGCTGTCAGTGCTTCTTCCATCATGGTGCCACCTCAACTTTTACTTCATCCATATCATTTATTCTCAATGCTTCCCTGAGCGCGACCGGCGCGATCAGTTCGAGGACATCATCGGGGTAATGGGTTCTTCCCGGGATTACAATGCCGCAGGGGATACCGGCAATACTACAGGGAAGACAGCGGGCATCCCCGAATGTACGGCCTTCAGCTGAAAAACCATGGATCCGTACCCATTCCAGTTGATCAAGCCTCTTCCGGACCTGCATGCTCGATGGTTCAAGCCTGATATTCAGGGTCCCGGGGTAGGGGGCAAATCCGATCTTCTGGGAAAACTGTTGCACATAGGGTTCGAGACTCATGTAATACCGGCCCTCTCCAAGACCGGAGATGACGGTCCCCTGGAGGACGAACTCTTCCCGCCCGCTCCCAAATACCCGGCAGTAATCTGCATACTCATGCCTCAATATCTCCTCCCCACTCCTCGTAACCGTGACATACTGACCATCGGGATTGACTGAACGGGAGAGATATTGTTGTCGCTCAAGGGACTGGAGTCGCCGTGAAGCAGTCTGCGGGCTGGTTCCAAGCGCGCCCCCAAGCGATTGGGAAGAGACCCACACCGGTCCTTTCAGGCCACCCTTCAGGGCAATCTCTTTCAGGCACTGGAGATCCTCGGGCAAGATCATATCCTTATCAAAGTTGAGATGCTTATTATTTATGAGTATCTATACCGAGTATTTTCGTGGAATGTCGAAGCCCTGTTCGTTACTTTTATCAACCCCCCTGCCCTCATAGTGAGGCATGAAATCTGATGTGCGGTATCAGCTTGCCGAGAAGATGGCAGGGGAGATAACGCTTTCAGAATCTCCAGGGAAAGCCCTGAAGAAATGGAGGATGAGTTTCAACATTCCCCAGGGCGTGCTCTGTGAACACCTTCAAGTCTCCCCTTCCGTGATCAGCGATTACGAGAGCGGGAGAAGAAAAAGTCCCGGTACTGCTGTTGTCGGAAAGATTGTTGACACGATACTCACCATCGATGAAGCAAACGGTGGAAAGTACATCAAAAAATTTGCGAAGATCCTGTATACCGATATTGACGATAATGTCATTTACGACATTTTTGATTACGCGAGTCCGGTACCGCTCACCAGGCTTTCAGAAGTGCTCTCCTGCAAGCCGCTCTGTGGGTCGCTGAACCAGTCAATATTTGGTTATACGATCGTCAATAGTCTCAACGCAATTACTCAGCTCTCTGCAAACGAGTTCAACCGTATCTACGGGTGGAGTACCGAGCGGGCTCTCATCTTTACTGATGTAACTTCTGGAAAATCCCCTATGGTGGCAATCCGGGTCACTCCCTTCAAGCCACGCTGTGTAGTACTGCAGGGAATCGAGCCTGAGCTCGTCCACCCTCTGGTACCGAAGATGGCCGAGAGAGACCATATCACCGTACTATGCACAATGATGGGCATCGATGAGATAGTGGATATTTTGAGGGAAGAACGATGGTAGGAATCATCACATACGGGGTGTACATTCCCCGGTATCGGATAAAAGTGGAAGAGATCACCAGGGTCTGGGGCGCAAATGCCGAGGATGTGACGGGAGGACTAGGAGTGTATTCCAAGTCAGTCCCGGACCTGGACGAGGACACTGCAACAATTGCTGTTGAAGCTGCACGAAACGCGCTGAAGCGCAGGGATATTGATCCCTGCGATATTGGAGCCGTTTATGTGGGCTCGGAATCCCATCCGTACGCTGTCAAGCCGACCGCATGCACGGTTGGTGAAGCGATCGGAGCTACTCCCTGCATGACCGCTGCCGATTACGAATTTGCCTGCAAGGCAGGTACTGCTGCAATCCAGACCTGCATGGGGCTTGCAAAGAGCGGGATGATACGGTATGGCTTCGCCATTGGATCAGACGTTGCACAGGGTGCACCAAGTGATGCACTGGAGTATACGGCCGCTGCAGGAGGTGCAGCATTCCTGATAGGAAGGGATGACCCCATCGCACTGATTCACCGGACCTGCTCATTTACCACGGACACTCCTGATTTCTGGAGACGGGAGGGTCAGGACTACCCCCGCCATGGGGGCCGATTTACCGGGGAGCCTGGCTATTTCAAACACATCGAAGGAGCAGTCCGCATGATCTTTGACCAGTCTGGAAAAGGCCCAAAGGATTATGATTATGCGGTTTTTCACCAGCCGAATGCAAAGTTCCCCCAGCGCGTGGCAAAGATACTCGGCTTCTCCCCTGACCAGATCAGGCCAGGACTTGTAGTACCCCGTCTTGGCAATACGTACTCCGGCTCTTCCATGATCGGCCTTGCCGCGACACTGGATATCGCGACAGCAGGTGACCGCATCTTCGTTGCTTCCTTCGGCTCCGGTGCAGGAAGCGATGCATTTGACATCGAAGTGACCGATCAGATCGAGGGCGATTCGTTCCGGAGGGCTGCAGCGCCGGGGGTTGAGCAGTTGCTGAAAGATCCAATCTACATCGGTTATGCACAGTATGCCAGACACAAGGGAAAGATCGTGATGCAGAAATGAGAGAGGTAGCAGTGATTGGGGCAGGGTGCACCACTTTCGGAGAGAAATGGGATACTTCGTTCCGGAACCTCTTTGTAGAGGCAGGTGCGCTGGCGCTTGAAGATGCAGGAGTTGCCGGCGAACAGATAGACGCCCTTTATGTGGGAAATATGAGTGCAGGGCGTTTTATTGAACAGGAGCACATCGGTGCACTGATCGCGGACTATGCGGGCCTTGCATCGCACCATGTACCAGCGACACGAGTCGAAGCAGCGTGTGCTTCAGGTGGGCTCTCTTTCCGCCAGGCGGTGATTGCCGTGGCATCAGGACTTGAAGATATTGTGGTGGCAGCGGGGGTAGAAAAAATGACTGACGTCGGCACAGGTGCAAGCGTGGATGCCCTGGCCGGTGCCGCTGATCGAGAATGGGAAGGATTTGCCGGTGCGACATTCCCAGGTCTCTATGCTATGATTGCAAGGGATTATATGCACCGATACCCCCTCACCCGTGAGCAGCTCGGTCTTGTTGCCGTTAAGAATCACTACAACGGTGCGAGGAATCCCATTGCCCAGTTCCAGCAGGAGATCAGCCTTGAGACGGTCCTCAGATCATCGCTTGTCGCGGACCCTCTCCGGCTCTTCGATTGCTCGCCTATTACGGATGGTGCAGCCGCGGTGGTGGTAGCCCCGCTCGACCGTGCCCGGGAATTTACCGATACCCCCATCAGGGTGCTCGCAAGTGCCCAGGCAAGCGATACCATCACCCTCCATGATCGGCGGGATATCAGCACTCTTGATGCAACGGTCGCCGCAGGGCAGCGGGCGTTCAGGATGGCTGGACTCTCTCCTTCGGATATCGATATGGTAGAGGTGCATGACTGCTTTACCATCGCCGAGATCTGTGCCATCGAGGATCTTGGATTCTGCCGGAAAGGGGAGGCAGGCCGGATTACCGAGGAGGGGATTACTGCGCTGAACGGAGACCTGCCTGTCAATACAAGCGGCGGGCTGAAAGCATGCGGGCATCCTGTTGGCGCAACCGGGATAAAGCAGGTATACGAGATCACCCAACAGCTCAGGGGAGAGGCTGGACGTCGACAGATCACGGGTGCCCAGATTGGGATGACACATAATGTCGGGGGTACCGGAGCAACGGTCGCCGTGCATATCCTGGGGGTGTGATGGATGTCGGTCGCTCGTTTCTGGAGAAAGATTCCCCAGCGCTATAACCTGATCGGGACTCGCTGCACAACCTGCGGGCGGTACTTCTTCCCGCCGCGCTCCTTCTGCCCGGAATGTCGCAGGGCAGGAAAGATCGTTGACCACCAGTTTGCGGGAAATGGAACAATTGTGACGTTTACCGTGATCCGCACGGCCAGCGAGCAGTTTGAACAGCTCACGCCGTATGTTTTTGCTATCATTGAACTTGATGAAGGCCCGCGGATCTCAGCGCAGATCGTCTGCTCACCGGATGATACCCGGATAGGGATGAGGGTAAAACCAGTATTCCGGAGGATAGCCGCAGACGGCGAGAGTGGCGTCATTTACTACGGGACCAAGTACGCTCCTGCCGAGTAATTCCCTCGATTCTTTTTTCCATCAGGGCTACGCGGTTTTTCCCTGCCTAAACTGATGAAATTTTTATTATTATCACCATTAGCCGTTTATCTGATTTTCATCAGGTTTTTTTCCGTATATCATATACTGCATGCCATCGCCCAGGTGAATAGGAGCGGACGACCCGTTCAGTGATCTCGGCCACCGGGTAATTCTGAAGTGCTGCTAATGCTTCTGATTCGTTAGACTGGATCAAATAGAGGTGAATATATCCCCCCGGCTTACACAGGCGGAAGGCCTGGGACAGGAAGGCCATTGAGCCCGTCGGATGGTTCATAATCACCCGATCAAAGGTCCACGAGACAAGATCAGGAAGATGATATGCATCGGCAAGCATCGGGATGACATTGTCGGTACGGTTCAGGTGGACATTCCAGACCATGAGGCGGATAGCACCAGGATTGATGTCAACACCAAGAACATGCCCCGCTTTTCTCGCAAGAACAATGGCAAACGGACCGATACCAGCGAACATGTCAATGACATGCTCCCCATCGTCCTGAAGCCCGACAATTCTCTGCCGCTCGGTGGCAAGACGTGGTGAGAAGTAGGCTTCTGAAAGATCGATCTCGAAGCGGTACCCGTACTCAAGGCAGCGGGTATGAGTGCCCTCCCGTCCTGCCAGCACCTCGAACCTTCTGGTCCGGAACTCCCCTTCAACATCGCTTATTGGAAAGAGAACGGTATGGAGCGAGGACCGGATCGAGAGAAGCTGTTCCGCCGCTGCGGGATCGTGGTTCAGCATGATTGCTATCCCTCCGATGAGTTCATGACGGGGAAGTTCAGGGAGCGGGTCCCGCGTCTCGAACAATGCCCGCTCGGCACCCTCAATCCATGTAGTCACCGGCAACAGGAGCGACTCTCCGTCAATCCTGGGCTTCTTCTCACGGTCCAGGATACCGGCGCCGATCAGCTCCTGCCGCATCTTTTCACCCCAAACCAGGGGTACTCTCACCATCCACTGCTCCTGCTCCATCTCTCCTCAGTCACCCTCATGTATACCGGCAACGCACACCTATATCTATGGAAGATTATCTCGAGAGGCTTAAAAGGGGGTCGCTGAAACTCTATGCGCTCGAGGAAGAACTCCCGGCAGATGAAGCTGCCCGGATCCGGCGGGCATATATCGAACGCGAAACTGGCATCGCGCTTTCTACGGTGGGTGCATATACCATCCCGGTTGACCGGGTGGCAAAGAAGAACTGTGAGAATCTTATCGGCGCAATCCAGATCCCGGTCGGGATCGCCGGACCCATCGCCATACATGGAGAGTATGCGGAGGGTTCGTTCTTCCTCCCTCTCGCTACCACGGAAGGGGCGCTGGTCGCTTCGGTCAACAGGGGATGCAGCGCCATCACCCAGGCCGGCGGGGCAGAAGTCCGCATTTTCAGGGACGGTATGACCCGTGCACCGTTATTTGCTGCGACTGGCGTGGTCCACGCACGCGCCATTGTTGACTATGTGCATTCGCACCAGGATGAGATAGCTGCCGCCGCGGAGAGCACCACCTCTCATGGGAAACTGACGGGAATCACCTGTTCGGTAGCGGGAACAAGCGTCTTTGTACGGCTCGAGTTTGATACCAAGGACGCAATGGGCATGAACATGGTGACCATTGCAAGCGAAAAAGCGGCAAAGCTGATCGCATCCGAGACCGGCGCACATCTGATCGCACTGTCCGGCAATGTCTGCACGGACAAGAAACCGGCTGCCATCAATATGGTGATGGGGCGCGGGCGGACGGCAGCTGCCGGAGTGCTGCTCACAGATGAACTCATCCGCCATGTGTTAAAGACGGACGCTGCCACCCTTGCAGAAGTGAACCTCCGTAAAAATCTTGTCGGATCGGCAAGAGCAGGCTCGCTTGGGTACAATGCTCATGCTGCCAATATCATCGCCGCGCTCTTTATCGCCTGCGGTCAGGACCCAGCCCATGTGGTGGAGGGGAGCCTGGCAGTGACAACGGTGGATCCAGCTCCCGGGGGAGTTTATGTATCAGTGACGCTCCCCTCGTTACCGGTCGGTACAGTCGGAGGGGGAACCGGGATTGCGACCCAGCAGGAATGCCTCCGGCTGCTTGGGGTTGCCGGGGGGGGAGACCCGCCAGGTTCCCATGCGCGGAAGTTAGCGGAGATCATCGCGTCTGCAGTCCTTGCCGGCGAACTCTCGCTGCTTGGAGCGCTCAGCGCCCAGCATCTTGCCAGGGCGCACAAGGCTCTTGGCCGCTAAAACCGGAACCATTTCATCATAACAACGGCGTCCTCACCGTTTGCATAGTAACGGTCGATGTGGAAGACCTCTCGGTATCCGATCTTCCGGTAAAACTGCTGGGCTGCGTAGTTGGAGAGCCGGACCTCCAGCTGAACACCCGTTGCAAGCTCGATGGCAAACTGGTGCTCCTCTCGCCTGACAAGCATCCGTCCCACTCCCATGCTCCGGAATTGCGGTGCGATTGCCAGGTTGCAGATGTGCCCATACACCTCTTCCCCGGTGTCTTCAAGTCCCCCGGCGATGAACCCAATAATCGATCCCTTGAAGGTGGCGACAAAAAAGGTCTTTGAGAAGTACCCAAGTGTTTCGGTAAGGATCCCCGCACTCCAGGGATCCGGGAAAGAGATCCTCTCTATCTCAGAAACGGCGGGGATATCTTCAGGCTTTGCCCGCCGTATAGTGATCATGTCGCCCATTGCCACGTACTATGGGTGTCACTGGAATAATATACTGTCAGAGGAAATGAATAAAGAGAGCCGGGAATCTTCATGGTGAGAATCTATCCTTTCGCAGCAGTCCGGCCGGTCCGGGATGCTGCCCCCCAGGTGGCTGCGGTGCCCTACGATGTGGTAACTGCTGATGAGGCACGGAGGATCATCCGGGACAATCCGATGAGTTTTTTACGTGTCAGCCGTTCGGATGCCGAGCTTCCGGAGTGTTCTCCGACCGATCCTGGGGTATATTCCTCTGCAAGGGATCGCTTCACTGCACTGGTATCATCAGGTGTGTTGGCACGTGATCCGGCTCCTGGGATGTACGTCTACCGGGTCATCACATCAAATGATACATACACCGGGCTCTGCTGTTGTCTCCATGTCGACGAGTACGAGTCAGGGATCATCAGGAGACATGAACAGACACGGTATGACAAGGAGGAGGACCGGACGCGGCATATCGATACGGTGAATGCCCATACCGGCCCGGTTGTACTCATTTACCGCGATAGAGCAGGACTCGCCCGTTATATCACTACCCTTGCCTCAGGAAGCCCTGATGCAGAAGTGCGCTGGAACGATGGATCTGTTCACCAGATCTATCGGATCTCTGATTCAGCAGTGTTCGACCTTCTTGAAGAGCATTTTTCACAGGTAGGCAGGATATACATTGCAGATGGACATCACCGTGCAAAATCCGCTGTGAATGTGGCAGGAATGCGGAGGGATTCGGGCGTTGATATCGGTGAAGCAGAACGATTCATGGGAGTGCTCTTCTCCGATTCCGGGGTCAGGATCCATGGCTACAGCCGGCTTGTGCATGACCTCGGGGGACGTACTCCTGGCCAGTTCATGAAGGAGATCGCTCAGTATTGTTTGGTGACCCCTTACGGGAAGGTCAATAATGGTTCTTTTCAGATTCCCCCGCAGAGCGATCGTCCCCATGTCTTTCATATGTACCTGAAGGGATTATGGTACGAATGCATTCTCAGAGAAACGACTGGATCCGATCTGATCGGCTCACTTGATGTGTCGCTCCTCCAGCACCATGTTCTCGAGCGTATTCTCGGGATTACCGATCCCCGTGGCGATGCGCGCCTCCAGTATCTCGGTGGCGCCCGGCCGGTTGCTGACCTTGAGGCGATGGTGGACAGGGGGGATTATGCAGTAGCATTCTCAATGCAGCCGGTTCAGGTGAGTACGGTACTCTCAATCGCGGATGCTAACGGCATTATGCCGCCGAAATCAACATGGTTCGAACCCAAACTTCTCTCCGGGCTTGTTATTCATACCCTCTCCTGATCCCTTTCACACAATCATAAGATCAAACGGAGGAGACCTGGAGATCCAGAGGCATAAGTATTGATCCTGTTAATTATCAGGGATGTTTTTTCTCTCAGCTGTCAAACATAGTATGCCATGATTAATATCGCACTTCCCAAAGGCAGCCTGGAGGCCCAGACCCTCCAACTCTTCAAGGAAGCAGACCTTGAAGTGAAGCGGGGTGACCGGGATTACAACCCAATCATTCATGACCGCAGGATAGGCAAGGTGAAGATCCTCCGCCCGCAGGAGATCCCAAAATATGTCGAGATGGGGTATTTTGATGTGGGCATTTCGGGGCTCGACTGGGTGAAGGAAACAGGGGCACGGGTACGGGAAGTAGCCCCGCTCTCCTATTCAAAGACAGGAGAAGGAACGGTTAAGATCGTGGTCGCGGTCCACCGGGATGAACCAATTGACGATGTCACCAGGATTCGCCCACACAGCAGGGTAACCACCGAGTATCCCGAGATTACAAAAGAATACTTCGGGAGGATCGGAATACCGGTCCAGCTCTTCCACTCGTTCGGTGCATCGGAGGCTAAGGTCCCGGACCTGATGGACGTGGTGGTAGATTTAACGGAAACCGGAACCACGCTGAGACGGAATGGACTCAAGATTATCGGCCAGATCATGGAGTCGTATACCGTCATCATCGCCAACCGCGAGAGTTTCGAGGATGTGGCAAAACGTCGTGCCATCGAAGAGATTGTCACCCTCCTTCTTGGAGTTATCGATGCCCGTCACCAGGTGCTCCTCTCCATGAATGTCCCGGTGGAAGCTATGGAGCGGGTTGTCGCCACACTCCCCGCCCTTAAAAGACCTACGGTCAGCCGGCTGCACGGGGTGGATTATTACAGCATCCAGACCGTCGTCCAGAAAGGCCTGGTCAATACCCTCATCCCAAGTCTCAAGGCCGCAGGGGCACAGGATATCCTTGAGATCCCGATAGCAAAGATCATCAGATAATTTTTTTTATCTTCGCGGGTGTTGATACCCTTCCGACATCGCATAGCGGTTTTTTTCTCATACAGGGCACACAAAACCGTTATTTTATCGATCAAAGCAAAAATATTAAATATTACAAGCCCTGAATTTCTTCTATAGGCGCCGGAGGGAGAGAACCGGTTGCAACACTACAGGAACAAGGGGGAGAATGCGGATGATCCGGTGGCCCCCCCTCGCGCCCTGTCGTCTTTTTTCCGACAAGAAGAAACCCCCGGAGTCGCGGCTGCTTTCATTTTTCCGGGACATGGTGATGAACCGATGCAGGAACGGATCGAAATTGTGGTGGACGGGAGCGGGGACGGCCATTCGGTTGCTCTGTTCCCGGAGGAGGAGGTTTTTTTCTCCTATGAACGGGGAGCGTCCAACAACGAGGCCGAGTTCAATGCAGTCATCCTTGCCCTCGAGCACCTGCCTGAACACTCGCATGCAAGGATTCGGACCGACAGCCAGGTTGTAGTCTGGCATCTGTCAGAGTACCAGAAGTCTCGCCATCCTACATTCTTCCGGAAGAAGGTAGCCATTAAGGACCTGATTGTGACAAAGAACATCAGGCTCGATATCCAGTGGATCCCACGGAAGCAGAATGATGCCGACCGGTTTCTGAAACACTATATCTCAAGCCTCTGCGGGGCAGGGGGTGCCGAACCACTCTACCGGCGCGTTCGCCGCCTTGAGAATGAGAATTCCCAGCTAAAAGCGCGCCTGAAACGGGCAACGAAGATGCTCGAGCGGCGGAATGCGATTTTACCGGATCCAATCCCTCTTGAGCTTCAGTGAGGTAAGGGAACTCAAGACCAATTTATTTGTTCGATCAGTATCGATCCGCCTGTTTGCTGTATTCATATGCATCATCGCAGAACGCACGTTTTTACCCTCTTTCTCCAGTTTTACCCCCCCAATATCCCATTTCCAGGATCCTTATCATATTTGATGGCATCATCCAGCGGCCAGGTTCCTGAAGTATAATCGGAGTCCAATTTGGGCTCCGTTTCAAAAGGGGTACTAAACTCGAGTGGAAGAGTTGTCCACGCACATGGAGGAATCTCTTTAAAATAGTTATTTTTTAAAATTAATCGATTATGACCGTTAAAAAGTTTTCTTTTTACCGGGCTTCCAGGAGGGGTGTTTGGAGGGGGTCGATTGCCTGAACTTGTCCATAAACCGCTTCCAGAATGCGATAGCGGACCTTTTTCCTGTATTTTGAATTCGGGATCCCCTGGCAGGTTGAAAAACGACATTTTTACCTGCTCCAGCGAAGAATTGAGTTTATTTCCCCTTCCTGTCCCCATCTTTTCTAATCCAACCTTATTTTTCCACAATTTCCCTATTTCATCTCTGATTCCTGCTCTATTTCCCCCCCGCTTCCCTGACCATCGGGCAGACATTGCATCCTTCCATCTCCCCGAAACAGAAGATGAACCGCTCCCTGATTGACTTTGGCAGCTGATCTTCAGGGATGGGGGTCCACCCGAAGGTTTTGTAAAAGGAGATCAGGACAAGGGTGGAATGGATATAAATCCGCTCTGAACCACAGGCATCAACAAGGGCTTGCACTGCCTTCCGGGCATATCCCTTTCCCCGGTATTCATCAAGCGAGAAGACACAGTCCATCTCGTTCCCATCCAGATGGCGGGTAAAGCGGGCAGTCGCGGCAAGCTTCCCATTATCTAATACCCCGAAAATCCTTTCAGTGGCAGGATTGGCTTTCTGACCCCGGTACTGCTCCCAGACCTTTTCAGCGAGCAGGAACTCGGCGTGGGTAAGTTCGCGGGTGATGGAGAACATAGCAATACTTAGTATATTCGGAACTTATAAAACGAGTCAATACTGGACCAATACCTATATCTTCTACTTTCGGTGAACACCTAACTATGGGATTCCGGATCGTTCAACCAACGGCATTTCTTTCGGTTCTCATGATTCTGGCACTATTGTGTTCCGGTTGCATCACTAGCCGGGAAAATTCTGGGAGCCCGCAGGGTGAAGGAATTACTGATATTACGCCCCGGGATGAGCAGGAGCGAATTCCGTTGAGCGGGGCTCTTGCAGCACTTGAAGGCAGTGATCTGGCAAGAGTCCAGGATTCTCCTCCCATCCATATACACTACATCCGGGGTGAATCGGTTGATGGGAACGGCACTTCCCAAGGCTGGATAATTGGGGTACTGAAGGGTAATAAGCCGTTTTATTTTGTCTACACCGGCAGCGGTCAGCAGATAATGGACTGCAACAATGATTTGCCTTCACAGGAGATCATTCCTGAAAAAATTCTGAGCCCTGATGCTCTCTTCAGGCAGCGGCCTCTCCTTATCCAGGATCTCACGGACGGGGGCAGAAGGGAGATTGATTCCCTTGAGGTCCGGGATGGATCGTACATCATGACGTCCCTGTCGGAAGGTAAAGTCAGGGTATTCTATTTTGATATGATTTCGGGGATTGAAATGAAGCAGGAATAAATTCCTCCCTTATCCAAGGCAGGATTTCGTATCTTTCTAAAAATCAGGATGTAATCGGAAAAAATGTATTTTTTCCAATTTTGAGCATCAAGCCAGATTAATGTACCTTTTATTTGGATCCACTGCCTGTTGCACGACAGGAATCGGCTGTGGGGGTATTATCGGGCCTGGTGCCTCCAATCCCAACTCAGTTAAAATCGGCTCAAGCCGTTCCCACCCGGCAGGCAGTCTGCTTAAAAGAATCCTGTATACCCGAGGCTGACCTGCTTCTACCGGAGTCAATGTTGCAGACTCCAGGTAATAGCGGCGACCATCATAGGTCACGATGTAATAATCCTCCCGGACATTTTTGGTCCCGGTATATACATGTGAAATATTAAACGAAACATAGAAGTCCAGATCAGTGCCGCTCTGATTCTGCTCGATCTGTGTGTAATACAGTTCGGTATTCTCTATAGGAGATACCGATTCAGGATTCACTTTCAGTATAAGTTCGGGGAGGCAGAGAGGTTCATCGGCACCCTCAAATGTAATATATGAATCCGGACCAAAGAGATTGAAAAGTCCTTCCTTTTCCGCTATCAGCCTGTATCTTATCTCCCACACCTGGTAGAGCCGAACGGTCCCAAGGGAAAATTCCAATTTTTTTGTCGCTTCCCATTGAGAAGTATTGTCGTACGTCCCTGGTATCCCTGGAAAAGATATAGGAGTATTGTCAGTGAAATACGTATCGAGCCAGGTAGAGACTCCCGGAGTATAATTATATTTGAAGATTGGATTTGATTCGTCATTTACTTCATATACTGTGTAGTTTACGAGGATATTTTCATAGTCCAGATCCATTTCGGTATTTACACCGGCATCGGTCTTGAGATCTCCTGCAATTTCAAGATATACATCCTCGATGTTAGTGGCACTTGCATTGTAATACTTACCCCCTGTGCCAAGTGCAAGCATTTGCAAGGTTTGCCTACCACCCGGTGATATGTTGTTAGCAAATGCGATGGAGTATATTTTAATATTATTATTCCTGGCATAATTGGACATATTCTGATTCGAGGAATTCAAATTTGAGTAAGAGTAGTAATATTGGGTTAGATCATCAAAATCATCCGGATCCCAACTTCTGGACGACCCCCGTGCCAATGGATCCCCATACCAATTGTAATCACCATCAGACAGCAAGACCACGGCTTTCAGAGCATTGGATCTCCCGGATGTGATTAACGTGCGGGTTGAGAGTCGTGTTGCCTCCCTCAAGGGGGTACCATGGTCAGGTAAAATCCTGCCAAGTTGTGTTTTGACATCAAGGAAATTGTTTGTTAGAACGCGATCATAGGTAGCATATCCGTTGTAGGTTCTCGAATAGGGGCTATAAGCATTGTCAATTTCTGACGTAGATATTCCGGAATTATATCCGGGACGCGATATATATCCATTTCTCCCAAAAGTAACTATCCCAATTCTATCCCGCGATGTCGAGAACTGATCGACGAATACTTTTGCTGCTTCCCGAATCGAGTGCATTCTATCAGGATCGTCGAATAACATGCTCCCTGACCGGTCTGTACATAAAATTATATCAATCGGGGGCGGAATGAGGCTGTACCCATCACCCTTGAGCAACACAGTAATATCTACGGACTCATTCACCTGTACAAGATTTTCACTTGCATAGGCTTCAACACTCAAATAGGGATAGTTTTTCCACACAACCGGAACTGACCGGGTTATTCCTCCCCACGTGGCGGTGACATTGCACCTTCCCGTCGATGGTTTTTGGTAACTTGTTGAAAACTCCCCTGGCAGGAATTCTACCATGGCAACCCCATCTTCATTTGTCATGCTAACGGGTGTGGGTATTTCAGGACCAGCCGTGATGTTATACGTACCATCATACGTTACTCCGTTGATCCCAAATAATACCTCAATACTCTCGTTGACCGGGTTTCCTGTTTCATCAACGATAGTTGCAATGAGCCACGTACTATCGCGGTTTTGCACATCGCGGCTTGGCATCGTCTGAGGACTGACTGTGAACAGCACATCAGCCGGTTCCTGGGGCACAAACCATATCTGCTGAGTGTGAGTAACTGAAGTGTTATCCAATGCCGTTGCAGTTATTTCGACCATCCCGATGCTCCATTTCGGCCCATAGCTCAGCACGGCCTGTCCCTGAGGATTGGTACCGATCAGTTTACCTTCTCCGGGTATGCTTGTTTCCACTCTCACCGTCCGGTTCTGGACATAATTGTCATACTTATCCCAGAGGGTATAGACAATGTTAAAGACACTGTCTCCATCGGCAGGCAACCGGAAATCTGCGGGGGTAAAATCAGCCTCGATACGGACGGGTTTTGCCGGAAATCCTTCAACAATTATGGACTTGTCGGTAAATGCCTGGTTTCCTGAAACATCATACATTAATGGATGAATAGTGACATAGTTCCAGCCAGGGGTCTGATCGATTTTCAGATCAGCTCGTACTGCCCCAACCCCATCAACCGGGACTGTTTTACATCTCACATGAATAGATCCGTTTACAAAACCGGCACCTCTTGGCAGAGGTGAAGGAGAGGAAACCGTGAAATTGACCTCTTCGGCTATACGACGATTGTCAACCGGATTTTCCCAGCGATCGGTAAAATTAAATTCAAGAGGGATAATCTCCCCGACTTCGACACGGTAGGTATAATTGTATTCGGAGACACGGTAAGGGGTGTCATGATCGATCTTCTGATCATAGGGTCCAACATTCTTCACATAGGACACATCGCCTGTGTTGTATGTGATAAAGCCGTAGAGCTGGGCAGTACCGCTCTTCGTTTTTGTAGTGAACGTGCTGTGTGCTATCCCTTCGCTGTTTGTGACAGCGGTAACCGGACTGAATTTCCCGAATATTGAATTATTCACCCCAAACTGAACCTGCACTCCTGAAACAGGATAGTTGGAGAAACTTGGTGAGCTGTTGTACGCATGCACAGTAATGGTGGCCTTGTCAGTGCCGTTTGCAAGCAACCATTCGACTGAACTTTCGATAAAGGAGGTATCATCCGGGATGGGGGCAGTGATGACCAGGGAAGTTGTATTGGAAAGGGTGGCGGATTCAGCCCTGATCGTTGCTATTCCCGGCTGAGCCCCTGTGGTAAATAACGTAGTTGCCCGGCCATCTCCATCGGTCAAAACTATCGCTGGATTAATGGTGCCCAGAACCGGGTCTACCATAGAGAAATTCACCTGAATATCCCTGACCGGTATCGAACCTTCATATAAAAAGACAGTAATCGTCGCGGTATCATGATCATTAGCAATTACCCCTGTATCGGATTTGTCGCTGGAGATGATAATCCGGTCAGGAGTTTCTCCCGTTGCTGCACCGATAATTAAGAACAGAGAGAGCACTATGAGGAGTGATGATCTTGCCACCATAATCCAACACCAATGGAGCAGTGTAGGTCACTGGGATTATAAATATATGCAGGGGATAATATTCATCGATCGATACTCGATTCGGAATACTTTATCCATCCGATGACTTTTCATCAGCCAGAACAAGTTTTATAAGCATATCTTAAAATAGCTGGTTGCAGAACTCTCCTTTACTCATGGTTTATTTAAAGATGGCACCTCGTTCCAGAGAGCAGGAGCGTTGATTTCCGGCCATGAAACGGGACGAATCCGGTCAGTTATCGCTTGACTTCCTTATTGGATTCACCATATTTCTTGTAGGTTTTATTATTGTAATCACGATGGCCTCCGGCCTTCTTGTCAGCCTTATGAGCAAGACGGTCGATTATGACGCTGTTGCTTACCGGACCGGGGTTATCCTCGTGGAAGATCCGGGATGGGCGTTTGACCCTTTACTGCCACCCGGTCAGAATACTACCACCCGATGGGAACTGATCAACCCGGTGGAAAAGCAGGATGTGCTCCGCGCCGGGCTTGCCCTGTCGAAGAATTATCCGGCTATCATTACCGAGGCAAAGATTGAAGAATTTTTCACCCTGAGTCCCAGCGAAATCCATCAGGAGGTGTTGTTTGATTCGCCGGTATCCCAGGGGGGTATCTCTCAATATTCGTACAGATACAATATCAAACTGAGCGAAGTTGGAGGGGGATCTCCCCCGAAAGAACTTGGGGATCCTGTGCCCACAAATAAAGATACGGGGTATATCAAGAGAATGGTCAAGATCAAGCCGTCAAGCAGTGCGATTATTGACGTATCAGAAGACCGATACGATCCCCCATTATATCAGGGAGCTGGTGAATTTATCGTCTATATGGATATTTATCATCTGTATCAGCGGGATCCTCTTCATCGCATTGATCCGCTTACAGAAGATATTACCATCACCCTGACGAATATCAATGCCAGGGGAGGTTTACCCTCTAATTGCAACGAAATAGCGTTGTATAACGATTTCGGAGCTCTTTTACCTGATAGTTCTACCGATACCAAACTGGAAATCCTTGTCAGGAATGTCCATTACTTCCTTAATGATGCTGAAAACACGATTACTTTACATATTGAACCGGGATTTTTCTATGAGAGGGATATCAAACCCCAGGACAGGTATTATTTCAAATTTTTCTTTGAACCGGATACAGTGCATCTCGGTGGCGTAGAGCCGTATGAATATAACTATGGATATGATACCCCCGGACCGAGCCAGCCACCCCTCGTCCCTGCGGTGCTGGAGGTACGGACATGGTGAATGAATATGGCCAGCTTTATACCATAGAGGGAGTAGCCGCCGCGTTTCTCATGATATTTACCACCTACATCGTGCTGAGCACAACCGCCATCCTGACGCCGGCCGACACCCACGTGATTGATATGCAGCTCGAACAGCTGGGAAATGATGCCCTTGCCATGATGGATACACCGGATCCTGCTGCATCAACAAGTGACCTTGAAGAGTATGTTCGAAATTGGAAAAATGTGACGTTCAGGGATGATTTAGACAGCTATTTGAATAATGTCACTGATGTCGCTGACACCCGTCCCCTCAATTTCGCTGCTTACATTAATTATCGAGATAGTGGTGGAGAAATAAAAAGTAAAGAATTTTATTCATCCCCCCAAATGACAGGGACAGATAGATTTGTTGCAGCTCATCCGGTGACGGTAACACGATGGGTTTATGTTCCTTATGATGCCGGTGATGATATTTGGGATCATTTAGAGTATGAACGCCTTACCAACCAGGTTATGTTACTTGAGGTGACCTTATGGCGAGACTGAACGATGATGCCCAGTGGATAATATTATTAGGTTTTATTATCAGCGTCAGCATCTTTTTCCTTGCTCTTATCGTGAATGAGGCTACGCTTGTCGGGGAAACTACTGCTGAAAGTGTGATCGATCTTCCCAAATCCGATGTCCAGGACCTCAGGTATCAAGTATTGACTCTGGCGACTGGCGGCAAATTCAGTGGGGATATAGAAACAGACATTACAAGAATCAGCATGCAAAAAGAAACGGCACTTGTGAAAATCGATGACCCGGGAAGACAGCCCGTTTCCGGGGATAGCCTATCAATTCACTTTAACAATGGAGTGACGGTATTTGATGAGACACTTTTCTACTGACAGGCGAGATAATGAGGAGGCAGTCTCCCACGTTATCGAATACTTGATTATTTCCGGGGTTATGCTGCTCCTCATTGTGATTACCCTGCCTGTGGTGTCTGATGTACTGATTGAGCGTCCTGCCGAGCAGCTCTCCTATTATGCCTACACAGATATTGCAAACGGTGTCAGCACCCGGATTGTCGACGTCTATGCCATGTCAACGGAATACAGCAGAGTTTCAATCGAGTCCGACTTTGATATCCCCGATTCAGTAGCTGGCAGGGATTATTATGTTAAGATTTCAGGCGGCGGAACATCCCAGAACGTGACAGTATACCGAGGAACCCTGGAAAGTACTGTCTCGATAGCAGGGATCGGAAGTACACGGAAGGCAGGAGGAGATACTTCGGGCCATGGAGTGAATAAGATCACCTATGTCTACCCATGATATGAGGTCAGAATGATGAAAAGTATCCATAACAAAGGAAATGAACATGCTGTTTCAGAGACCGTCGGTTTTATCATCATATTCGGAATCATCCTCTCAGGAATCGGATTGGTTGCCTTATATGGGTATCCAACACTCCTCGATGCCCAGCAGAATGCCAATATCCGCAACATGGAACGGAACATGATATCGCTCCAGAGCGATGTGAAAAGTTTAACCTATAAAGGTGTTCCATATAAAGAGACGACGATGCAGGTGAGCGGCGGTGTGCTCTCAATTGAGGATCCGGATACCGTTCAATATTGTTTCACCATAAAAGATGCAAATAATACTCCTTTGATCAAATATAATGATCCTAATAATAATAATTCATTCCCCCCTGGATCTATCAAGTATGTATCAGATTCTGGCGAAATTTCGATTGCTCTCCAGAACGGCGCCGTTGTGAAGCATCAATCGAATGGTTCAGTAATGCTTTCAGAGCCACGGTGGTTTTTTGATGATGCAACAAATACCCTTGTTATAAACCTGATCCAAATTAATTCGCCTCAACCCTTATCAAAAACCGGGATAAGCACCGTTCAAATGAAAATTGAGCCTTTACCTATCGATCCTGGAGACGAGGATAATATTGTTGATATAACCGACCCAGGATCTGTTAAAATTGAATATCGTGATTTTAACTGGGAATTTAATACTTCCTGGAATAACTTCTTTGGAACATCAGAATCTCCTCCGACAATAACCTACAGCTGTGACAGAGTTATTATAAAAGCATGGAATATAACCGTGCTGAATATTTGAACTATTTTTTGCCAGACATTACATTCGAACTATTCAAAAAACCCCTTGAGACTATGCCAGGTAGCACAGAGAAGTAGTATATCACCGATGTGCAATCCCTAATTCTGTACAAAATTACCGGTATCCGTTCAGCCTCAGCCATTCGACCCTCCAGAAAATTAATACCTACAACCCCGGAAAATAAGAATGTAGTATCCCGAAATAACTTTACACCCAACACAGACGAATGTGTGCAGAAATTAACAAATCGGGATATTGAGCGAATTGTCAAACAATGGCATAAAAAGAAGCCAATACCCGAGATAGCGAATTATTTTGGAGTAAGCCGGCAATGGATTCACCATATCATCAAACGCTATACCCAATCAGGAATCATTCACGTTCTTCATCGACCTGGACGAAAATCGAAAGACATCCATGAAGAGACCCGATTTCTCATTCTCGAGAGCTATCACGATTACAGGCTTGGCCCCGTGCATCTTGAGAAGAAGATAGAAGAGGTCCATGGGATGCATATCCTCATAACACCATTTATCGAGTCCTGCTTGGTCACGGGTGTATCGAAGTGAATATGAGAAAGAGAAAGCAGAGGAAATGGGTCCGATTCGAGCGGGAGCATTCCATGTCTCTCTGGCAGGGTGACTGGAAAGAGGTGACAATCGATGGCCAGAAGAAATGGCTGATCGCATTCATGGATGACTCATCCCGGCTGGTCAACTGTCATGGTCTCTTCGATTCTCCCACCACCCAGAATACTATCCTTGTCCTTGAAATGGGATTTGTACGGTATGGGATCCCCCGGGAGATTCTCACCGATCACGGTACACAATTCGTTTCTGTACGCGAGCGTGAGGTAGCACAGCATACCTTCAAGGAGTTCCTCAATCAGCATGGAATCAAGCATATCGTCGCCAGGGTCAAGCATCCTCAGACGAATGGCAAGATTGAACGATTCTACGGAGAAGTGGAACGGAGAATCAAAAAATTTCGGTCAGTCGATGAGATTGTAGTCTGGCATAATGAGATCAAGCCCCATTCCAGTCTCAATTATGATGAGCCTTATAACGCGTTCTGGTATCGTCTCCCTCCAGAGCGGATCCTCGGGTATGTCCAGGGGTGGTTTTATGTGTAAACATAATTCGGGATATCACAATGTAGTATCGAGCCAGAAATTCTTTAATAAGAGACCGGTCATTAAGTTTATAAACGGTATCTAAAAAGCCAGAGCGATATTCATGAGTATCGTGGCGTTTTGGACGATTAGTGACCCCATTAATTTCATCTTTTGCGCAAAATATAACATAATTTTATATATAATATGAACGACACCCTATTTATTCATCATTACGATGAACTCAAAATCCATAATTTCAGGCAGAAAAGAAGGCCAGCGCACCAGAGCTAGGTAAAATAATTGGTAACTGATTCGTCCTCTCGTCATCACACTGCGGGAATAACTACCTGATGAAATGCCCTCGTGTCATTCCTGACCTTTTGGAGACGCGCCACCAGAACAGAAGGTGGGATACTCTCTAATCCCTCCCACTTACAGGTGTCCATCCTTCGGAAACGATTAATTTCTGAAATGATGAGGTATTTTTCCCTGGTAAAGCACTAAAATGATACCAATCCGACTGCTCCAGCTGCGGTGAAAAAAACGACATCATTCCGACGGAAATCGACCCCTTATACCCGTACAATATCTCCCTTCCATAAAGCAGGATACAGCCAGAAAATCTATATATACTATAAATCTTTAAAACCCATGTGTAATAATCAAGGTGGCGAAATGAAGACGAAAACAATGGTTATTTTAGTAGCTTTTGCCTTTGTCATGGCAATTGGCTGTTCTGTGGTGAGTGCGGCGAATCCCATTCCTGCAAGCAATGAAACCTCGGGTATTTCCGTGTATATCACGGCCAATGCCCAAGGGAGTCTGAAGTCCGATACTGATATCGTTTTTACTCAGGGAAATGGCAACCTCCTCAATAATCCTCCGCTTGATGCTAACGGGGAAGGCCAGGCTACCATTGCATATGTTGAGAACACCGTTGCAACCAGCGGAACGATCAACTATACCCAGAGCATCGAAGTTGATACCGCTAGTCAGGGGGCATCCGGGTCCAACCTGGAAACAGTCCGACAGATTGACTACTCCAACGAAGGTGATGGAGACAGCGTTGGAATGATGCACTCTTCTGAATCCATCCTGATTGAACAGGATGCGACAGCAACGGATGGAGAAGAGGGTTGCTGCATGTGGGGCGATGACAATGGAGAGACCCTTCCGGCATCATCGGTCCGTGTAGAGGCAGGCAGTGAAGTCAATCTCAAGGAAGGATCAGTGAACTCCGATGGCTCCGCAAGGACGGTCTCAAACGATATCGATAGCGGTATCGAGATCACCTACGACGTCTCTGTAGAAGGTAGCGGACAGACCGGAAACGACAAGGCCGTTGGCAGTGCCGAAGTATTCACTGAAGCAATCATCATGGAAGGCTCCGGAGCCGAGGTCAACCAGACAACCAGTATGACCTATGAACAGAACGTCCGGGTGAACGGACTCATCCAGATCTCGATGGACACAGAGTATTCCTCACCATAGGAAGACTCCCCTCTTTTCTTTTAAGTATCCGTGTCGATGTACTGACTTGTTCGAGGATTACATATTCAGATTAAGGATAAACAAGGGACAGATGTATTTTTATGTAAAAAGGATGTGATAGGACAGCCTGGTTTCGAAAAACACTATAAAGGATTGATCCGTTACCAATAGAATATTCACATGCTATGCACACCAGAAGCGTTCATTATTCAATTAATCAGATAAAATTACTCTCCATGCTCATCACGCATGGAAAATTTGGATTTTTAAATGGAGATAGGTTGTGAGGACTGCCTACCTTTCGAAGCTTATTTCAGGTTCCCCGGTATGACGGCCAATTGATCCGGATCGCTTCAATTCTGCCTATCTCGGCGTCATAATTGTTCGGATCAAGTTCGAGGGCCCGGTTAAAAGCTTGTATTGCCAGGTCAATTCTGCCGATTTTTGTCAGAATATATCCCTTATTTGCCCAAATCGCTGAATTATTGGGATTGAGGTCCTGTGATACCTCAATGACGTTGAGTGCCTCTTCGTACCGGTTTATCCGGTAAAGTGCAACAGCCTTGTAGAGGAGGGCTTCGCTGTTATCAGGTTCCAGGGCGAGAACCCTGTCATAGGTATTGATAGACCCAAGATAATTCCCGACTGCAATCTGGTCGTAGCCCTTATTCAAAAGAGCTGCAGTATTGTTTGGTTCAAGTCCGATTACCTTATCGAATGTCGTGATGGCATCCTGATATTGCTTCATCTGGTGCAGTGCATAGCCTTTATTCATCAAAGCAACAGTGTTGTTGGGATTTTCTGACAGCTCACTATCATAGTAACGAACCGCTTCACCCCCTCGTCCAAGTGCTATCAACGAGGATACTTTATACCTCCAGGCCTGTGAATCATCAGGTTTTATATCAAGTGCGTGTTGAAACGCGTCATTGGCATCTTCGTAGTCTTTCATGGCGTACAGAACATAACCCAGATTAAGCCACGTTGTCACCGAAGAAGGATTGAGTTTTGATGCTTCCCTGAAGATTACTGCTGCTTCATCATACTTTTTCAGACTGGTAAGGGCCTCACCCTTTGCAGTGAGAGCTCGGAAATTTCGAGGATTCAGCTCGATCTCTTTTTCAGCTGAGAGAACTGCCTCATCGAACCGGGATAATGCCACCAGGGCAGATGCCTGGTATCCCCAAATACTCGCCTGCCGTGGATTCAATTCAAGAGAGATGTTGTATGCCTCCAGGGCTTCCTCATATCTGCCCATTGAGGCAAGGACATATCCCTTATTCGTCCAGGCAACGGCATTAGTAGGATTGAGTCTTACGCTCTCGTTGAAAGAATCAAGTGCTTCACTGGAACGTCCCAGTGCATGGAGTGCAGTGCCCTTGTTGTTCAGGGCAACCGTGTTTCCAGGTTCAATATCCAGAGCTCTCTCTGCAGATCGCAATCCCTCGTCATACTTACCTAAAGAATTTAATGAATACGCCCGGTAAGCGAAGGCTTGTGAATTATTAGGTGATGAGGTGAGGATATTGTCATAGACAGTAACTGCCTCCTCAAATCTCCCAAGCCCTGCTAAGGTATCTGCTCGCCCAGACAAGGCTGAACTGTCATCCGGAGTCAAGTTGAGGATATAGTCATAGGTTTGAAGTGCTTCGGGGAATCGCATCAAACTCCTCTCGAGATCGGCTTTTGCCTTGGCGGCCTCGATATTCCCAGGATTCGTGGTAATGGCAACAGAATATGCACTGATTGCAGCATCAAACTGACCCTGTGCTTTTAAAAGGTCGCCTTTATCGACTCCAGCTATGGCATTTGCAGGATCGAGATCCAAAGCATGGTTGTATGAGGAGAGGGCTTCATCATAGCGGGCGAGGGAGGCAAGGGCTCTACCCCGATAAGCCCAAAGGAGGGACTGATTGGCATCAAGTGCAATTCCAGTTTCGTACATCAGGAGAGCTTCTGATAAATTACCCTGAATATGCTGAATATTTCCTTTGTAAAGCCATACCCCAGCTAGGTTTGGTTCCAAATCCAGCGCTCGATCATAGGCATAGTCCGCTTCATCGTACTCCTTTAAACGTTGGTGAATATTCCCTTTTGTCACCCAGGCAGTTGTATTTGATTGGTCCTTTTGGAGTGTCGCATTAATAGTATCAAGCGATTTACGTGCCATGCTTTCTGCGTCAGCTACACGTTCACTCTGATTCTGATCGTTAGTATCACCTGTAATACATCCGCTAAAAAAAACACCTGTAATAATGAAGAATAGTAAAATGCACGGAGATACTTTCATCAAAATAACTTGCTCTGCGTACTATAAAGTCACTCTGATTGATGCCTTTTTACTGAAGACTGTGTTATAGATACCCGTTTCGCCTTAGCCACTCGACCTGGGGACCCGTATACCGGTAAATAATATCACACTTATCATCCTGGAAACTCCAGGGCACAACAATGAGGATATCTCCTTCCCGGATCCAGACCTTCTTTTTTATTTTACCTTTGATACGGCCCATCCTGGTGATACCATCAAAGCATCTCACGCGGATATGATTTGCACCCATCATCAGTTCAGCACACGCAAAAATTTCACGATTCCGCTTGTTTGGAATGCGAACCCGCACTATTTCCTCAGGTGGACCTGCCTGACCCGGTTTTTTCTCAGTCAGTGCATCAACTCCATTATATGACTTTGCTTTCGATAAAAAAACGTATGATCTGCGAGTTTATAGAATTATCCTGATCCAACCGAAGAGAACACAGGAATAATGAAAAGCAAGGTATAAATGTGCCTCCCCTAAATAGAAAGAACATTCCATCCAACAATATAAATAATTACCCTGATACACACTACAGTAGGATTCGCCAAATGAGGAAACACAGCACCGATCACGATGATGTCGTCCATATCCTTAGGGGCCTGAAATCCGACGACTGGATAATACGGCAGGAGGCAGTGAGTGGGATAGGTCATATCAAGAACCCTAGCCACCTAACTGACCTTATAGGTCATCTCCCGAAAGAGAAATGGTATATAAGGGAGATGGTAGCAGCAGGGATCCGCTCAATCAACAACCCGGACCTCACCGTCTCGCTCAAGCAAGGGCTCGTTTCAGGGGATGCCTGTATACGAAATGCCTGTGCACGGGCGCTGGGAGTCATGAGATGTACAGAGGCGGAAGATCTCCTCAAAAATGCGGTGGAAGATCCGGATTCGCGGGTCAGAAAGACAGCCCGAACCTCCCTTGAACTGATTCATGAATGCAACCGCTCCTAGCCAGACCATTAAGATCAATCCGATCTTTCTTTCCCATTGCAGGGGCAGTACCCTGAGATAGTATGGGACGGAATCTCTCATTCACATTGATATTCAATACTCAATGCCTTCCCTGATTCCTCTTGGGATCTAACACAGTAAAGATGAATGTGGGATAATATACGGAAGATGGCGGTGATTGCATGATCGAATGGATCATAATACTTCTTCTCTCATTTTTCCTCGGAATTGTCCTGCTCCTGTATATCCTCCAGGAAAAAAAGATTGAATCCCGTGCCCGGGAAATTTTTGAGAACTGGCGGATTGCAGAGCGGGTTGATCTCGAAGAGTGGAAGAAAGGAGAACTCGAACGCCTGTCTGATGAGAAAGCCAGAGTCCTGTTTGGCTCATGGAGAGTCAGTGAAGAGGTGGAGATTCGCAATGACGCTGTCAAGAGAAGCCAATCGGTAATTCGTGGAAAGGTCACCGAGCACCTTCTTCCATTTTTTCCCGATTTTCCCTATAATCCAAAAGACGCACGATTTCTTGGGAGCCCCATCGATCTTGTCATCTTCGATGGTCTTTCTGAGGGTATCTTGCGGGAGATCGTATTTGTAGAGATAAAGGCTGGAAAAAAAACTTCCCTCTCATTTAGCGAGCGGGAGGTGAGATCCTGTGTTCAGGAAAAGCGAATAGGGTATAGTCTCATACATATTGCATCTCAAAACGTGGATTGATGGAGGGGAGCTCTCTCAACCCCCTATCTGGAGGATAAGATCCTGTTCCTCTTTATGTCCTCCACCCTCAGCGGTGAGGTGCCCTTTTACGGTTATCCCTCCCGGCACTTCTGAAGGCACCACGAACCGGTACTCGATTGTCTTTGGAAAAGGAGGATCGATATCCCCCAGATCAAAAGACTCCCGGTACAGGAGCAGTGCATTTACCTCAAGACGGAGAGATACCGACTCATCAAACCCGCCCATCGGTTCGATAGCCATCACATAGAGGATGGAGTCCCCGGGCTTTGCCCGCACCTCTACAGGGGTGACAATCAACGTGAATGAAGGAGGTCCGGTGGCAGCAGGGGATGTCGTAACAGTGGTTGTCCGGATTGGGGAAGGTGTCGGGGTAAGAAAAGGGGTTCCAATACTGTCTGACCCTGGCACGGGGGTAGATACTACATCGGGAGGTTTAGGAGTCCCGGGGAGCGTTTCCGATCCCTCTACCGATTCAGAGAGGGATGTTGTTTCATATTTGGATATTTCAGGGGAGGGTATCGCTGACGCGGATGTCAGATTCGGCGATACTTCCTTTGAATATTCGGCTTCCGGGCTGGATCCAGGAGGTGGCAAGAAATATAGTGCCGAAATAATTATACCTCCAATAAGCAGTGCTATCACCGCAAAAAGGAGGCCTAACTCTTTCTGGTTCATTCCAGAGATTGTGGATAATGGTATATGATGAAAGTTCCGGATGCTGGTATTTCTGATAAGGATAATGGAACAATACATGATATGAGGGAGAAAATGAGCCGGTTGACTGCATCATCCTCCCCCCTTCTTCAACACAACCCGTCATTTGTCACTACCCGTGATGGTATCAGGTTTAGTATCATCGCCACACCATTTCGCCAGATTACTGAAGTCCCGGAATATTGGATGGATGGTATCCGTGAAGATGATCATATCCTCGATATCGGCGCCAACATCGGTGCATTCTGCATCCGTGCTGCAAAGAAAAGCTCTCATGTCTCTGCAGTTGAACCATTCACCACCGACATTCTCAACACAAATATCACTCTGAATGAGGTGACCATCAAGGTCTTTTGCGGGGCGCTTGGAGATGGCATCCCTACTCGCATCGGATGGGATGGGATCTCTTCCATGGTTTCCACTTACAGATTACATGACCTGATCCAGATGGCAGGAAGATGTGACTTTCTTAAGTGTGATTGTGAGGGTGCAGAATGGCAGATACGCCCGGTTGATCTCAAGGGGATCAGGAGAATCGAGATGGAGCTGCACCAACCCCCTATCGGAGGGCCGATCAACACAGAACTCCTCCGGTATATTTCAGAAAAATATGCTTTTTCTATTGATCGGGTCCCTGTTCACGGACCTCTCGGGCTCTTTGGGATTCTGCATGCATGGAAACAATAACACACAACCCTGTAATATTTCATGAGGATTGCGAGAGGTCAAGGCGTCCTATTTTTGCGAGATTCCCCGTGCTGGTGATGTTCCCATACCAGGATTTTACGTTTTTGCAAGAACGATGCGAGTGGCAGGATTCGAACCTGCGAACTCCTACGAGAACCGATCTTGAGTCGGTCACCGTTGACCGCTTGGTTACACTCGCTCCAAGATTCCAATACAGAAAGGGTAATCTGGCGCCATAATCATTGTGTGGTCTTGAGTCTGCCGCCGTAGGCGAGCTTTGCGCTACCCTCGCTCACTACATATATAGTCCAAAATTAGTATTAAAAGCGTGAGGTATTACTGTGATTTCCGGATACTTCGTTTCTCCGGGATGATCAATACATCAGACTCCAGAGGATTAATCGGATTTCCCGAGAAACTGATTACCCGGTCGCATTCGGTGACCTCTCCCCACCCTTACATGAAATCTGCAAGACCGAGCTGCTGGTCCTTTTCATGGCCAAATGTGGACTCGATAGCCCTGTCAAGGACCATGACCCGCTGCTTTGTGTATTCAGACACGGTATATTTCTCGCAGATAGCACGTGATACCTCGAGATATTTCTTCACCGATCCTTCATGAACCGTCGGTATAATATTTCCCCCGCACCGGATGCACTTGCCGGCGATCGGCATTCGCCGGTAACTGTGGTTACACTTGACACACCGCAGCTTCTGCTTGGAAAAGGCAGAGAGGTTCCCCATCAGGTCCCTAATGAAGTGAGTAGTCAGGACACGCTCTGCCACATCATCCTGGTCGACCGCGCGTATCTTTTCTGCGAGAGTCAGCTCAGCTTCGAGCTTCTCAATCATGGTCTTCAGCTGGGTATACGTGGATTCAAGGGGCCCGGCCGAAATATCCGATGTTTCGTGGGTGTAGAGAAACCCTTCCATGGCCGCGGGAGTACCCAGCCGGTGTTCGACCCGGTCAATCAGAGAGACGATCTCTCTCGGATGGGCATATCGAAGCCCTGCCAGGTAGAGTTCAAGGGGATAGGAAGCCATGACATCCAGGTTATGGCTCTCCTTGTCCACCTCTGCTGGATCGATTGAAGTAGTGAGCACCAGTGGTGCATCCATGGTCCCTCCCCTCGACTCCGGGAGGAAGGCGCGGGAGAAGTTGATCAGACCATCGAGGAGGAGCATGATACAGTCCTCATCCCCATCACACTGCCCGGTGAATATCCCGTTCGCACATACCGTATGCTCCTCCTCCACGGTCAGGCAATAAACCCGGTCTTCGGGAGCAGGCACGAGATCGCGTCGCCTGATATGGTCAGTGATGACGTTCATCCCTACCATGACCGGGACAGGATCGCCCTCCTTCAGCTCATCTGCCCTGATCTTACGCAGATAACAGAGATCCCATACCAGCATGGCATGGTCCGGAGTAACCGCAATCATCCGTCCCTGGGTGGTCTCAAAGCTGATGAGGTGAGGCGGACTTTTATGGATTGATACCGATGTGACTTTCCTGAGGTGCGGCTTTCCTTCGCGGTCAATGGTCCGTGTCAGGTATCCCTGCCTCGGGTCAGAATAATACGTTCCCAGCCGGTCGATGCCAGGCCTTGAGAGATCGAAATTCTCGATTACAAACTGCCGCAGTTGCTGTTTTCTCCATAGATTGCCATCGAAGAACTCCAGTTCGGTATCACCGTAAAAGCAGTTCCGCCGTTTCGCTGCGTGGAAAAACGGATGGGCATACCCGACATTTGCCCTCGAGATACCGATGATGCGGGAAAGCACTCCTGCACTGGTATGAGGTGCCAGGCCGATCACCAGGTGGCCAATCAGCTCGGTTCTCGTATTGACCGAGTAATAGGCCGGAAGATGGTAACAGCGGGTGAGAAGTTCGTCGATAAACCGGGCAACCCTGACCATGTAATCAGCACAGGATTCGGAGATGAGGATGTCCTGTGGTTTCAGCTCCAGCACCTGGTCAGATCGGGTAAGAGGGGCTCCTATGATATCACGTGCGTATCCAAGCTCACAGAGCTTTTCAGGGCTCACTCCCACTTCATCGGGACGAAAATGAGTCAGCGGGAGATCGATCATATCAAACCGGATGGTTCCATCCTTAAAGACAAAAAGTTCATTCTCTGCCCTGAGTATGCCTTTCTCGATCTCTTCAACTGCCCGTTCCCGGGAGATAAGACCCTTCACTCCTTTCACAAGCCCGACAGGATTCTCCCGCCTCCCCAGCCTCTCCATCGCGAGAAGGTACTCCTGCCTGACATTGAGGGTGAGATGGTGTGAACAGGATGAGGGAACTTTACAGAACGGACATTCTGGTTCCATGCTCTCCCTCTTGCATCGTTGGCAGGTGTATACCGCTTCGGTGTGGGCTCCACAATGGCACCGGTTGTGATACGTCTCGATCCCGCATGCACTGCAACGCCTTCTCCCTGCCTCAATCCGGATAATCCCCCCATCCTTGTTTGCTTCAGGCGTATGGTTAGATGCTTCCTGAAATGACCTCCGGGATCCTCCTGCTTCACCAAGCGGAAAGAGAGAATGGGGGGGCGGATTCATTTTGCGGGGTTTCGATTTCCCCGGACGACCCATCCTGCCACCAATCCGTGTTCCAGCTTTCGAACGCATTTCGAACCCCGAGAGATGCATCGCGAGGTCGAGTGAACGTTCCATGGGGGCATTTTCCCACTCCTTTCGACGCCTGAGAGTGAGGTCAAGGCCAAGACAGGCAAGGAGCACCTTGTTGGTGCTGATGCAGATCATCTCTTCCCTGACCATGTGGGGGATGAGCAGCTCCTCTAGGATCTCCTTGATGGCCGGCTCATCAGGAAGAAGGAGCACACCATGCCGTATCTCCCCGTGCTCTTCAATGAATCCTGCAAGCTCGGCGACCTGCACGGGACTGATATCATCCCAGAACCAGGTATAGTCCGGATGCAGGAATGCTCCTTCGCAACAGAGGGCTATAGCCTCAAGCTCGTTCGAAGGCCGCTCAAATCCTCCCTCAAGCTGCCACCATTCCTCGCAATAGGATGACGGGACGAGAAGGTGATTATTTTCCATAAACTCCCCGTAGCTGATCAGGATCTCTCCCACATCGAGAATCCTGTCAATGTCAGGGGCAAGGGCCCGGGCTGTCTCTGCATCGTCGACACGGAGCACATCACCGTTTTTCAACCTGACCACCGGACCGTCTATGGTGTCGACTGGTACAATCCCTGCGGCCTTTCCCGGCCGTTCTATCTTCATCTGGGTACCGACAGCAAGGAAATTACCAAGGATATGCATTGTTGCAGGATTGATTCCTGCTGCGGCAAACCCGGTATTCCTGGATCTCCCGTAACGGAGGCGGAACCCGCCTTTCCTCATCGGGTAAGAGAAAACAGGGCGCCCTCCAATAAGATCACGGAGATACTTGTCCTTTGGTTGGATCGTGTCGGAATCGGGATCCGAGCTCTTCGCAGCACCTGACGTCAGCTCATCGAGCCATTCCCACCCGTCCATCTTCATTGCGCGGACATACTTCTGGACTTTCGGGGCTTTGAGCGCAAGACCTTCGGCCAGCACAAGTGCCATCCCCCCCCGGACCGCGTTCGTCTCGATCCGTTCCAGATTGCGGTACCCTCCAACCTCTTCCTGCTCTGTTCCTTCCCCATCAATGCATACAGGGCAATTACCAACGATGAGGCGGATCTCCCTCTCTCCCGGGAGGTACTGGAGGTTCATTATCGTGTTATACTGCCGGATCTCCTCGATATACCGTTCGACCTCTTCCGCACGGGGAATATACCGGCTGATGCCGAGTGCCCGCCTGACATAATCTCCCACAAGAACCGAGAGTGCCTGGGCTGTTCCTCCTGCACTCCGTATCGGACCAGCATAATAAATTCGGAGGTATTCCGTCCCGTCATCATTCTTTCCAATTCCAATCTTTGCGATCCCCTCGGTCGGGGCTGCCACCACCCCCTCGGTGAGCACAGCCATGGCCGTCCGGATGGCATGGTCAAGGATCTCTTCGCGGGATTGTTCGCCAAACCGGCGCTCAACAAAATCGTCACCGATCCTGAGTGCAGCCTCCTCCCGGCTCATTCCGGATTCCAGCTCCCTGATGCGGGCTGCAATCCCGCGGATTCCAAGGAGTGCCTCCACCCGGTCTGCAAGGTCACTGGCGATAGGAATCTCAACTCTCGTCCGGGGATCGATCCCCACTGCCCGGGCACGGGTGGCTACCTCCAGGGCTGCTGCTAATCCGTCCTGAAGGCTCTTTTCATACGATTCCATCATCCCGGATCGCTGCACCGCCATTTCAAACTCCTGAGGTTCTGTTTCGTATCCGGAACGCAAAAAGTGAATCGATCCAGTTCACGGTTCCTCTTCCTCTCTTTCAAGCGCCTGCATCATCCCTATTACTCCGGGTTCACCCATCCCCCAGAGAGTAAGCGAAGCGCATTCTCGGAGATCCGGATCGTGGCTGGCATATGCTTCCTTCAACCGTTCAATGGCAGCGGGGCCTATGCGGCAGAGTGCTGCCGAAAGAAAACCTCTCAATGAGGGGTCAGCGCTCTTCATCGCCAAAAGAAGGGGATCGACGGCTTCCCCACCCATATGGCCGAGCGCTGCAGAAGCATAGCGACGGAATTCCGTGTCCTGGGTTCCTTTCAGCGCGGTGATCAGCGGCTCAATTGCCGGCTGACCGATCCGGGCGAGGGTGACAGCAGCATACCATCGGAAGTCCTTACTCCCCTCACGCTCCATTGCCCTGATCAACGGTTCAACGGCAGGCTGACCGGAAGCTGAAAGGCTTTTGACTGCTTTGATGCGGATATTTCGATCCGGATCGGCAAGTGCTTTAATATCCCTGGAAATTTCCATTTTCATACGCATGTCCTCCACACCGGCAATTCCTGATGAGCGTGAACAATAATCAGTCACGAGGAACCTGATGGTTCCTTTGTTGAAAAACCTGGTGGCCCTTCCACGCCATTCCTCGAAGCCTGCCGGTTCTGCCGGGCGATCACCTCATTGACAATCGACTGGAGGACCGGCCTTATTGCAGGATCTGCGGCATCAATGGCAGAAGTAAGTGCACTGACGGCCTCGGGCTCACCCGATCCGGCAAGAGCCAGGGCAGCTCCCTCAAGACTCCTCCTTTCGTGAGAACGCAGGGCATTGACGAGCGGATGATACGACAACTCCCCCAGCCGCGAGAGGGCTGCAATAACATCCTGCCATACCTCATCTACAGGATCGCCGAGAGCCTGGATCAGTGCCTCAACTGCGTCTGGATCCCGGATGGTGCCAAGGGCTGCAGCTGCCCCCCGGCGAATCTCAATAGTGCCATTCAGGAGAGCCTTGGTGAGAGGTGCCACTGCGCCAGAACCGAGCAGTCCAAGTGCATAAGCAGCCCGGCTCCTGACAAACCGATCCTCATCACCAAGCAGATCCACGAGTGGCTCAGCAGCCTGTAGATCTCCTATTTCCCCGAGGGTCACAGCCGCTTTCCACCTGACATCCTCATCAGGGTTTTTCAGGGCCTGTATCAGATGTGGGACTGCGGGTGCACCAATCTTGCCAAGTGCCTCTGCCGCTTTCCACCGAATCCCACTGTATTGATCTCCTGTCAGTGCATCCATCAGGGCTCCGGTTGCTGAAGCATCACCAATGTTCCCTAGGGCTTCCGCAGCTTGATACTGGACGGCCTGATCCCGGTTTTTGAGCGCCCTGATAAGACCAGGGATATCACGGCGTTCACTCATAGTTTTCACGCTGGCAAAAGAGGGGATCCGGCTTTTCCGGCCCTGCATACCTCTGGTGCTGCCTTCATTGAGCCCGGCACTGAATGCGGCATCGGTCACTTTATTGATAATCTGCTCCTGCTCTTTTTTCATAAGATCGGTTATCGCGCCCAGTACCAGCGCTATGATGATAAACATCATCGCCCTGAGGAGAGCCACGGTATCAATGAATCCACTCGAATAATAGGTCCCGGCAAGATGGGCAGTTCCAAGAATCATCGCGACAACAACCGCCCGCTTACCGTACCAAACCGCGGCAAGGACAACCGGGATATAAAAAAAATGGGAAAATGCAACAGATATACCCAGATACCAGTGCAGCACTATCTCGAGAAGGATGGAAATCACAACAAGGATCACGAGGACGGGCATCCGGTAATTTCTGAAGCTTTCCCTTCTGATGTCCGAAAAGGCCATATCAGGAAGATTGTTGTATAAATTGAAATTTAAAGGTGCTCATTGAGGGAAAATGGCGAGCCAGAGGGCATTCCTGGAATCAGGATCAGTTCCCTCTGTCCCTGATCAATGGGAATCCGGTCCCGTTAAGATCCTTCTATCGCACTATTGATACACTCTTCTGTTGTGCCGATCCGGACGGCAGCCCCGCACATATTGGGGACATAGGCCAAGGCTTTTCCGGAATTTACCATGATTGCCCCATATCGTTCAAGGGCGGGGGATACAACCATACAGGTGTCAGCAAAAACCCTCCCCCCACACCGCTCTATGCAGGCAACAGCATCAGTTGATTTCTCGATTACCTTGCGGGAGGCAAATACATACATGGGCCGGGTCACCCTTCTGCCTTCGAGGAGCCCAGCTATCTCAGTAAGTTCCTCCGGTGAGCAGTGAGGGCAGCCGAGCGCCACCGCATCGACTGGGATATGGTTCATCAGCGAAAGTATCTCCTCTGGCTCAACAGATAACACCTCAAGGCTCCCCACATCATATTCAAAGATACGGGCTTCAGGAGTAATTCCCTCTACGTGGAAAAGCGCAACTGCACCGGATGCGGCCATTGCAGCACCCAGTGCCTTGAGGTGGTCCCTCTTTGGCCGGATTCCTTGTAAGTAGGGGATTTTATCCCCTACTTCCCTTCCGGCAAAATAGCCAAGGGCGCCATAAAGAGCACTCTCCTCCCAGTTGGTTGCGCGGTCGATCCTGATAACAATCTGTGGTTTCCGCTCTTCAACGCGGTGGAGGCCGTATTCAGGTGTTTTTCCAATGATCGCTGCTGCAAGGGCCGAGGGCCCTCCTTCACGGTTGGTCCGTGCCCCGATGACCGAATTTGCATAGGCAACTGCAGAGGACTCCGACCATGCGAGATGATCCCCGAACCGGGTCTGGTAGATATAATACGGCGTGCAGGTGCATTCCAACTTGATGCCAAGCCGTGCATACGCATTGATCACATCTTCCTGTTTTCCGGCAAAAGCCTGACCGATTTCCATCTCGCGCCAGCGGACCCGATCCATCCCTACCGGGTTGAGAATCGTTGGTACTGATACGCGGGCATCGAGGGTGGAAAGCCATTCAAGGCCGGCCTCGCCAATCGTCTTATAGGAAGCCCCGCTCACCTGGGCACTCCTGATAGGAACCAGCCTGTCTGCGGAAAACACCTTGCCGAGAGCAACAAGGATCTCCATCATCTGCTGACGGGTCTCGCCTGATTCTCCGGCAAGGATTGCTTCTTCCTCGGCAAACAAGTGCATAGTAGTACCTCAGTCCCATCCGGCTCTTCTGAATTCATCTTCTCTGCCCAACGGCATCGTGGCATCGATGCCTACCTTGACATTTGTGCCATCCTCTGCCTGGCAGGGATCAAGCGATGATCCCCTGGCACCTGGGATCACAAGCAGGCTTTTATCTCCCCTGACCCGTGTCGCAATGGCAAACTCTACATCCTGGATATCATAAGGATTGATATCCGTGTCTACCACCACTACGTGCTTGAGGGAGGTATGGGATGCAAGGGCTGCAAGGATTGCATTTTTACCATCTCCCTGTGTCTGTTTCCGGATCTGGATGACCGCATGAAAGTAGCCACAACCCCCTGTTGTGAGAACCACGTTCTTCACCTCTGTCACTCCTCCCACAGCGCGGTAAATGGAGGGTTCGTAGGGTGCACCCATGAGCATCTTGTGTTCGTTACCGCCAGGGAGAATTCCATGATAAATAAAGTCCTTTTTCAGATGCATCCCGGTAAATTCAATCACGGGTTGTTCACGCACGAGGTCATAGGTCCCCGTAATATCGACAAAAGGACCTTCCATTGTCGTTTCGTTTCCGATAGAGCCTTCAAGCACGATCTCCGCATCAGGGACCAGCACCCCGTTCGGGCACCGGTATACCGGTATCTCTCCCCCGAGCAGTTCTGCAGCATAAGAGAGCTCTTTTCCCTTCGGTACACGGGTACAACTGGCAATGGTGACGATCGGATGGACCCCGATGGCAACAGCAACGGGCAACCTGTCACCCCTCTCCACCGCCATCTTGTGAAGAGTATAGGTATGACGCCCTTCGACGAGCCGTGCTGCAACCCGCTTCTCGTCCAGGACCAGCATCCGGTGAATAGAGGCATTTTCGGTATCACCATACCGGGAAAACACAATTCCCGCCGTGATATACTTCCCTGCATCCTGGGGAAAATGTTTCATAACGGGGATCTTCTGAAGGTTTGGTGTGGACATCGGGAGATTTCCTTCACAGACCACATTACCCTGGAACTCCGCCAAAGATAGCCTTCGCACCAAATCATTCTCAGGTATATTGAGGGCTTGGGAGAGCGCGTTCCTGGTTGCTGTTACGTTCATCACTCCCCGCTTTCCTTCAAGGTCATGAAAGAAAAGCAGCCGGTCAGTCCCATGTGCCAGCCTGCACGCTTCATAATCCGCAGCTACCGGATTTTCATAATCAATGACGCCCCCGCACTCCCTCATCTGGTCGATAAAGCCCCTCATCCCAGCCCTCTCTTCCATATCAATACCTCCGGCTTCTTTACCTTCAGCTTAGCGATGCTGGCTTATTAAAAATCCGGGGAGATTCTTTGGAAAAGAGGATTATTCCAATATCCTGGCATTCATCCCTTTGGGGGAGCATAGAACCGGAAGCGAAATGCAGTATCTTCAAGATCCTTGGCTGAATCAGAATCAAGGTCGTTCCTGGCAGCTCTTACGATAGCATTGAGGATATTGGTCTGGCGGAGCACATCATAGTTCCCCGAAGGGGTTTCGTTGAGAAAGTCGAGAAGGTCATTCACACCCTTCAAGACATCCCCTGAGGCGACCAGATTGAGCCGGTTCAGGGTTTGTGCTAGGCGCCGCTTTGCCATGTCTAGTTTGTATGCATCGGCACCTGCAATGTTCAGATCGGTCACCGCGTGTAGCAGTTCTTCGTAGACCTTCAGCCTGTACCTGCTCCGAACCAGGCGGAGCTCCCGGTTTTCGGCGTAAAGATAGGTGATACAAAGTGCACTTACCACCACAATAACGCCAATCGTGACGACTATCCAGTATTCGAGCATGAGTTTCCCCCTCGCTGGAAGATTCCAGCGCGATGGTGATAAACTTTTTTTTTTGATCCGGGGATCAGCCTGTTTCAGAACGGTAACCGTTCCTGTGTTGTGAGAGGACGGATATGCAGGATCTCCCTCGCTGATGCTGCGACGGCAGGGACATGCCCGGCGGGAGTGTAGACACCCAGTCTCCACTGCCCGCGACGGGTCTCATTCAGGGTTGTCAGAAGGGGCGAGATCTCCTCAAGCCCGATCAGCCGGTGCCGGTTCCTGATCCTGACATGAACCGACATGGAACGGGGAAATTCAGGAATGTCAACCAGAACCTCATGAGGTTCCACCCCTGCATCCTCTGCTATGGCAGCTGATATATCCTTTCTCTTTTCCGGATGCACCTTCTGTGCAGTCATCGATGATACAACCTGCTCCCTTCCTACATAGACCGCCCTCTTATACAGCCTCCGCTGGTATATCTGCAGTGCAAGAATACGGGCAATGTCACAGGGGGATTGCAGGAGCGTCTGCATGCACCCGGCATCATCGAGGCGCATGAATTCTATAGGACTCGCCCCGGTGTCTTTCTCGAGATGGCTGCGAACAGCGGCCGATAACATCATCTCTGCAATCCTGCTGACATGATGATAATAGACTGCCGGCCTCATGAGGGTCCGTGCGATAAGAAGGGATTCGGCGGCGTTAATTCCTCCTTCTTCAAGGGTAATGGCTCCCTCCGACAGACAGGTGTTCCTGATGAGCCGGTGAGCATCGACAGTCCCATACGGAGCACCCGTATAATGCGCATCGCGCAGGAGGTAATCCATCCTGTCCACATCCAGTTCCCCGTGAATTATTCCTGACAGGGGATGGTTTCCCGACAGAAGAGCAATAACCTCTTTTTGAAGTATTCCATGGCGTTCGAGGCATCCGGATAGATAAGGGTCGTCAAGAAGCGCGGATACCTCATGATGAGATCGCCCGCAGAACTCCACCATGACTGGTTCGATTGCGTGCGAGAACGGACCGTGTCCGATATCATGAATAAGTGCTGCAGCTGCGACCAGATTCTGCTCCTCCTCATGGAGGCCCAGCTGGCGCGCCATTACGTTGGCGAGGTAAAGAGTACCAAGCGAGTGCTCAAACCTTGTGTGGTGTGCTCCGGGATACACCAGAAATGAGAAACCGAGCTGGCGGATGTACCGGAGTCGCTGAAGTATGGGGGAGTCGAGGAGTTCAAGAGCGCAGGGGGTAACATCGATGTACCCATGGACGGGATCCTTGATGATCTTCATCTGGCACCTAAACAGTCTTGGGATCGAGCAGATAAAACTATTGAGTGATGATCACATTTCTCTCCGGAGGGACAGGAACCCCGAAACTGGTCCGGGGGGCACGGAGGCATGTTCCCGACCATGCCATTACCGTCATTGTCAATACAGCCGAAGATATCTGGGTATCGGGAAATCACCTTTCCCCTGATATCGATACTCTCCTCTACCTCTTTTCCGGGCAGCTCAATACCGACACCTGGTGGGGGATAACGGGGGATTCGTTCCATACTCACCAGGAATTGAACCGTCTCGGGGTTGACGAATATATCGGAATCGGTGACCGGGATCGTGCACTCCATATCGCCCGCGGCGAACTGCTCAGAGAAGGCTATTCAATTACCGAAGCTATCCAGATCCTCTCCGCCCGGATGGGCATTGGAGCCTGCATCCTTCCCATGAGTGATGAGGAGGTAGCGACCCTGATAAAGACGGATACCGGTACTCTCCATTTCCAGGAGTATTGGGTAAAGCACAGGGGAACTCTCCCGATCAGGGACGTTATCCGCTATGCACCGACCGGACCCTTCGCGGGCGCAGGGGTTATCAAGGCGATCAAGAGCGCTGATCGCGTCATCATCGGACCGAGTAACCCCATTACGAGTATCCTGCCAATCCTCGAGTGTTCAGGGGTCATCCCGGCACTCATGGATTCTTTCGTAATTGCGGTCAGTCCTTTCATCGGGAACGCCCCCATTAGCGGTCCTGCCGCAGAACTGATGAACGCTCGCGGCCTTTCCCCTGATTCAGCTTCAACATTCTCACTCTACAAGGAGTTCTGTGATCTCTTTATACAGGACATAAGAGATCCGGTTGATGTAGCCGGGAGTCTCCGTTGCGATACACTCATGACCAATGAGCAAAAGAGCGCTGACCTCGCAAAACTGCTAATTGAAGTTGTCATATAAACGCAGATATGGGCAAGCCGAGCACATGAATCCATTTCAATCCTTATGGGAGGAGAGGCTTTTCCCTTGAGCACGACCTGATATCACACTGATCGCCAAAGGGAGGCCGATCGTCATCGCGTGCACCCCGCCGTTGGAGAAACGAGAGCCTGAACGTCCGCATTGACTGAGGACCCTATAAATAGAAAACTGGACAATATATCCCCGACTTGAGGAAAAATCCCTCAGCCCTGACCTGAAAGAGAGTTGTTCATCATGCCCGGACCTGCTATCGAATTACGCGAAGAGGTCATTGTCGCCCTCAATTCACGTTATCCTGCAATTAAGAAACTCTTTGGTGTGCAGAAGATTGGAATCTTCGGCTCCTTCGCCAGGGGTGACGAACTTCCGGACAGCGATATCGATATCGAGGTTACGTTTGAACAGGGCGCTGACACCTACCGGAATTATATCGGGTTAGCACTCTATCTTGAGGAACTCTTGGGAGGCAGAAAGGTAGATCTGGTAACCTCCCGGGTGCTTGAAGGATACCTCCACTCCAGTACGATCGGAGAACATGCAGAAAGAAACCGTGACCGGGTTTATGCTTCCCGCATGCTCGAAGAGATGGTTTTTTTGCTCGAGCGTACGAAAAATCTCGGATTTCGCGAGTTTGCCCGCGATGATCTCCTAAAAAGGGCGACCATCCGGTCACTGGAAGTTATTGGGGATGGTGCACGCCGGATGTCTGATACAACGAAGAATAACTGGCCAAGCATTCCATGGAAAGAGCTGGCTGGAATGAAAGACCGGCTTGCAGGAATGTACTTCTCACCGGATTGGGTGCTTGTCTGGGATATCCTTTCCCAAGAGATCCCCTCGGTTGAACCGCGCCTCCATTCACTGGCAGGATCCCTTTGAACAGAGCGTGCGAAACTGCACCGGACAGGAAAAAAGAGATTATCTCCCCCCTCCCATAGCTTACGGGTTTATATGCGGATTCCAATAAAGGAGGTGACGCCCGAGACTGCACAGGCCGAGGTAATCGGGTGGGTACATGAAGTGCGGGATCTTGGGGGTCTCACTTTTTTCCTGATACGGGACCGGACCGGAATATTGCAGGTTACCATCCCGAAAAAAAAGGTTGGGGATCAGGTTCTAGCCACTGTAAAAGAGGTCTCGAAAGAATCCCTTGTCCGGGTCCGGGGATCTGTCAAGGCGATTGAAAAAGCGCCGGGGGGAAGGGAACTTGTCCCTGAGTTGTTTGAACTGCTGGCAAGAAGCGAGAGCCCGCTTCCGCTCGATGTGGTTGAAAAAGTACCTGCAGACCTCGACACGCGTCTTGATGCACGGTTCCTCGATGCACGCAGGCCCAGGGTGACAGCAATCTTCCAGATCAGGAGTGCAGTGATCCGCACGGTTTATGATTACCTCTTCGCCCGGGATTTTGTGAACATCACCACCCCAAAGGTAGTTGCAGCGGCCACGGAAGGGGGAACCGAACTCTTTCCTATCGCCTATTTTGAGAAGGAAGCATTCCTGAACCAGAGCCCCCAGTTATACAAGCAGATGATGATGGCTGCAGGATTTGAGAGGGTCTTTGAGATTGGTCCTATCTTCCGGGCTGAGGAACATAATACCACGAAACACCTGAACGAAGCCACCTCAATCGATATCGAGGTTTCATTTACTGATCACCGGGATGTCATGCAGCTGCTCGAAGATCTTCTACTCCATATTTACCGGACGATCCAGGACCGGTGTGCTGGTTCTCTTGAAGTATTAGATATTGGAGAACTCACTATCCCTGATACCCCCTTCGACCGGCTCCCCTATCCCGATGCCATTGAGATGGCGGCCAGTGCAACCGGAGAGGCGATTGCATATGGTGACGATATCGGAACCATCGCTGAAAAAGCAATTGGGGAAGTGATAGGATCTCATTATTTTATCACCGACTGGCCGACCTCAATAAAACCATACTATGCAATGCCGTATGATGACGACCCAGCAGTCTGCAAAGCCTTTGATCTGATGCACCCGAGGATGGAGCTTTCGTCGGGAGCCGCACGGGTTCATCAGCACGATCTGCTTGTCAGGCAGATCCGGGCAAAAGGGCTTTCACCGGAAAATTTCGAGTTTTACCTGGCACCATTCCGATATGGCATGCCGCCCCACGCCGGCTGGGGACTCGGGGCTGAACGACTCGTCATGACGATGCTAGGTCTGGGCAATATCAGGGAGGCTGTGCTCTTCCCAAGGGACAGGCACCGGCTGACACCATGAGTGCTCTCTTTCCCGAACTCACCCTGCCTACAACGGTGGTCGGAAGTTACCCGGTTACCCCACGGAGAGGACTATCCGGAATCTTTGATCCCTTCCGTGAGGCCGTCAGGACAGCCGTGAACGATCAACTCGCTGCAGGGATCGATATCATCTCTGACGGGCAGGTACGCGGTGACATGGTCCGGATGTTCACTTCACGGCTGCCAGGGGTGAGAGGAAATGACGTCATTGGAAAAGTCTCTGCTCCAGAAAGTCCAATCACCGTTACCGACACCAGGTATGCTATCAGCCAGAGCCACAGGGTGAAAGGCATCATCACGGGACCGACGACGCTCTCCTTCGCCCTTCATCTCTCCTCTCCAGTATACCGGGACCGTGCCGATCTCGCCATTGACCTGGCTCATGCCCTTGCCCCTGAAGCTGCTGCCCTGGCGGAAGCTGGTGCTGCAATCATCCAGATCGATGAGCCGATCCTCTCAACCGGGATTGCTGACCTTGACAGAGCCAGGGAAGCCCTGGAAATCATAGTCCGCGGGATTGAAAAACCGACCTGCCTCCACGTATGCGGGGATCTATCACCGGTTTTAAGCGATCTCCTCCGGATGCCTGTGCATATACTCGATTTTGAATGTGCAAAATCGCCCGATAACCTCAATCTCTGCAGAGACCTTGATTTCGGCAGGAAGATGGTGGGATTCGGATGCGTCGACTCTTCTGATCCTGTACCGGAAACAACAGAAACGATACGGACGAGAATCGAAATGGCTTTGACCGTATTTTCACCGGAGCAACTTCTCCTTGATCCGGACTGCGGCCTCCGCATGCTCCCACAAAAAGCCGCTTTTGAAAAGTTATCACGATTGGTCGAAGCGGTAAAAATGGTGCGAAAACAATTTTAAGGAGTGTTCACACCACCCGTGATGTTGTGGAGAGCTCTATCCCTTTGTCGGTGATATTGAACGGAATAAGCCGTTTTGGTACATTTCCCTGCCGAAGTTTATGAACGGCGAGCTGTCGTTCCACCTCGGTTGCAAAGGTCACCACTTTCAGTTCAAGTACGACATCGGCAATACGAAAGATTCTGTTTTCATCTTCCGGCTTGTGAATATTGTTGTACAGGAGAAACATAATCGTGCTATTCTCGCGGGAAGCTTCCTTTCTTGCCAGAAGCAGACACTGGATTGCATCATCGATACCGGAATTCAGAATGACGGATGAGAGTGAATCGACAACAATCCGCTTTCCCCTATAGTATTCAGGGAGAGCATCAGGATTGAGGTTTCGGGAATCCACCATCCCCTCTTCAACGTCACCATCGATCATCAGATAGACCCCCCCTTCCCCTTCCACCCTCCAGAACTGGCGGGCAATATGTTCGATTCCTGAGAGGGGTGATCCGGTGACGATGACTACCGATCCCCTCGGATAGCCACCATCAATAACCGCATCAAGCCCGATGACCCCGGTAGTCTGCTTGTCTTTTTTCTGCAAGAGAAGAGCCCCCCTCCTCACTACAGTATTCCTTTGCTTAAGATAAGTCTTCACTGGCGAAGAATGCAGAATATTCCTCACGAAGCCTGCGTCTCAACAGTTTCCAGCCATGAACGCGAGGGAGAGATTCTGTGACAATGATCCCGCGCGGCACCTTGTATCCCGCCAGACGTTCCCTGCAAAAGGAAAGCAGATCGTCAGGATCAGGGCTGCCCTTTTCTTTTTGAACGATAACCGCGACAGCGATCTCGCCCCTTCGCTCATCCGGACACCCGAAGACGGCGGCATCAAGAACTGCAGGATGTTTCAGGAGAACATTTTCCACTTCGGTCGGGTAAATTTTCCATCCGGACATGATGATCATGTCCTTTTTCCTGTCGGTGATATATAAAAGGCCTTTCGTGTCAAGATGCCCGATATCCCCGGTTAAAAACCAGCCTTCAGGGAGGAAACTTTCGGCAGTGGGACCAGGCAGGTTCCAGTATCCCTTTGCAACTGAGGGTCCCCTGAGCGCAATCTCCCCGTCCTCTCCACATGCCAGCGACAGATGGTGATCTGCCGGGTCGACAATCTTCACTTCGGAATATCCCGTAGGAACTCCCACACTCAGGTAATTGCCGGTCAGTTCCGGCCGCCCCGGGAGGGTGATGGTTCCCGTCCCAACGACCACAGTCTCAGAAAGGCCGTAGGCATTCGCCACGGGTATGTTATACCGCCGGTCAAAAGCCTCCCAGATGGTAGGCAGGAGCTGCCCCCCGCCACTGATGATCACCCTCACGGTCTTGAGTGTTTCTTCGGTTCCTTCGGGTGCACTGCAGAGCGAGTGAATGACCGGCGGCATTCCTGATAGTATTGAAATCCGGTACTTCCTGCATAAATCAAGGTATTCAGGGAGATTGAACCGTTTCATGATCACATAGGTGCCACCTGCCCGGAGAACGGAAAGTCCCCAGCTGACCCCGACATGCCCCATTGGATAGATACCTAGGTACCGGTCATTTTCATGCAGTGCAAGCACTTCCTGCTCAGTCTCAAGGCTGGTCAGCCAATTCCCCTGAGTGAGCATCGCACCCTTGGGATTGCCGGTTGTCCCTGCAGTATACTGGATCTGGCAGAGATCATCGAAACTGCAGTTGACCGGAGGGTATATCCCGGCATCAAGGATCGAGACATTCAGCTGATCAAGGTTCAATCCCCTGCAAGGGAGATCACCGCTCCTGAGAGCCCCCATCGCAACTGAAGCACCGGAATTATCATGAATGAGGATTCTGGCACCGGAATCACGTATCACATACCCAATTTCCTCTTCCTTCAGGGAGATATTGGCGGGTACAGCGACTGCCCCGATCCTCCAGATCGCAAAGTAACTGATAAGGTGCTCGGGGCAGCTGTCAAGATAGATACAGACCCTGTCTCCCTTTCCTACTCCCTGATCCGTGAGAATCTGGGCTGTCCTGCTTATTCGGGTGAGGATCTCTCGGTATGTCAGTTCCAGTCCCTCAAAGGGAGCGATCAGGGCAGGCCGATCCCTGCTCATTGCGATATTATCGAGAAACACCGTGATATTTGACATCAGAGCACTCCACGTTTCTGAGTAGTATTATACAATAACGTACACTATTGTTCATCATGGTATTTAGCGGTCACTCCCTCGAAGGGTGAGATGAGATTGGCATTCCGCGTGTATAACTGAGAGAATCACCATAACACCCTCGATACGTATGGAGGAGGTGGAGTTGTCCTCATCCTGCATCTGTATGACCAGAATGGACTCGTTCATAAGAGTCTCTGGAAGAGAAAAGGTTATTATTGATATTCAGGCGGTTGTACGTCTCTTGGAAGGCCTCCCTTGAAGTGGAGCCTGATACGGGAATAAAATTCCCTGAGACGTTCGTTCATCGTAGGATGCACCTTGGCAAGACTCATCTCAAAATGGCGG
>Ga0209200_1000325_pt1 | contig 53736 bp, 46 predicted proteins | sample AD_UKC033_MetaG_FD_184406 | JGI IMG/M metagenome (GOLD analysis project Ga0209200, IMG submission 184406) | Active sludge microbial communities of municipal wastewater-treating anaerobic digesters from USA - AD_UKC033_MetaG (SPAdes) (version 2) | ecosystem: Engineered > Bioreactor > Anaerobic >... | reverse complement strand
CTTCGTATTGGTCACCCCGATACAGACCGGTATGGTCCGAACCCCCGTTGCACGGTCACCCTCAACATCCCTGATATCAAACAGGACCGTGTTGATAAAAACCAGCGAGAAGAAGAACAATACCACTGCAAGCGTAATAAGGCTCGGTGTTACCCCTCCGATGTAAACGGGCAACAGCGCAGGCGGAAGTGCCCAGGCAATGGCCACTATCATACTTTTTGCGAGGGGAATTTCTTTCAGTCTCCTGTATTTACATCCCTTAGGGAAGATGGGTGTGCTGTAAATCAATCCTGATATGAGAGGTATTGCTGAGATGAGAAGCACACTCAATCCATAGAGACCGGAAAGGACAAGGGCAAGCACATATGCGCCGATTGCTGACGCGAAGAGCAGATGTTCATACTTCTTTGTGAAGGCAAACCGGTGAGAATGATTGATGGCATCCTCGCTCTCATCGGTTTTCCTGTTCAGGTTGTATACCGAAAAGGTGATCAGCATGCCAAGTGCAAGCACCACGGGATTGAATGCGACATTGTGCAGGACACTGGAGATGAAGGCCATTGCCCCCGCCGCAAAAGAGAGATAAATGGAGCTATAAACCAGGTATTCGATGAAAACACCGGGGTCCAGGTCAAAGGTGTATACCGGATGGCTGTGTTCAAACATAGATTATTCTTCATGACTAGAATAAACATACATTCCCATGGTGAAAAGTACGCGAAAAGGTTAATATTAATCTGAACGATTAATCAAATTATCAGAAGAGCGCCAGCCCCAGCCCGGGGATAAACCAAGATAGTATGTAATTAACCCTTTTCCGAGATGAGATATATATTTTTGCCCGGCAAAGACTGTTTTTTGGGGAGATTGGGCTCAAATAATTGAAAAAATACATGAAACCATACATCAATTCTTCATTTCAGATCTCGGGATCGTGAAATACCACTCGAATTGCAACTCATGCAAATATGTCCCCGAGAAGAGATATCCAGGACTATTATTGAGAAATGATTATAAAGTAAACTCCACTGCATTACTCTTATAATACTGATACAGCTTCTGCCCCCACGTAACTGCTGCTGGATCTGCTGAGAACAAATCGGTGGTGGTGTCATAGGTGACTCCGTCGCTCTTGTAAAGACCAAGCGAGATCTGCTTATCGGTTACTGTCAGTCCCAGCCTGGGCATTTCATCGAGGATGAAAATCTTGCTCGTGGTAAGACTGGCAAGTTCGTGAATTTTTTCAAAATGGGGAGATTGGAGGATCTGTCCGATAAGGTCTTTTCCTATCAGGGTTTCCACATACACCCCTTCCCTGATTCGTTTGAGCACAGCATCGGTATGGGCTGGGCTTGAGATAGGTGAGACGATGTAGATCTCTTTTGCGTCCTGTATCATCTTGAGAAAATTAAAGTACACATTGAAAATATCAACATTCGTATCAAGAATGATATCGGAATTGTACAATTCTCCAAGATTGACGAAAAAATCTTCAGGGATCGCTTCTGAGTAATGCTGATCCCAGAAATTGTTGTACTTTTTTGTGACTGATTTGAAAAGGATAATATCCTTGATCTTTTTTGTGAGGATCTTTCCCACGGGAGTCAGGTGGTATTCGTAATCAGAGATTGCCATAAAATTACTCGACTCCAGCTTTCGGATCTTTGGGATAAGTGCCTGGGATGAGCTTCCGGTAATATCTCTGAGCTGGGAAAGGGTTTTTGTTCCATCAGCCAGTGCAAGAAGGATCTGGATCTGGAGTCTCGACCGAAAGAGGGCCTGAATATCTCCCATGATACGCGTATACTGATCAACTTCTTTCGCTCTCAAACCATGATTTGGGGGCAGTCCGGTGAATGCAATGTTCGAACTATACATCGTCCGGCTCTGTTCAAACATAACTTGTTCTTCGAGGGTGAAATAAACATAAATTCCTATGGCGAAGAATCGCCAAAGAGATGAATGTTAATCGTAGCAGTTAATGTCCGTGCCTTAAAAGAGCCATTTCCGTCACAGGGAAAGGAGGAGCTGAAATATCCCTTCCAATATGATATATCTTTGCTAGGCACTGAACAATCAGAGCCCCATCAATCTCCCATCCCGCGGGTAGTCTTGCGAAAAGGGATGAGGTGATGTACAATAACTCATGAAAAATGCGCTATCAGGCCACCTATTCTTTGCAAGGATATTCACACAAATGAAGGGTTGAGTTACCAAGGTGAACCATCAGTATTTCAATTCGGTTGCCATATTCCGGAAATAGTGATACACCGTATGCCCCCAGCTGACAGCCCTTGGATCAGTGGAATACAGGTCGGTTGTGGTATCATACGTGATGCCGTCATTCTTGAAAAGCCCAAGGGAGATATGGTTCTCTGTAACCGTAAGACCCAGCTTTGGCATCTCCTCGAGAACGAGTATTTTACTCTTCGTATGACTGGCAAGTTCATGGATTTTATCGAACAGTGGTGATTGCGAGAAGTGTGCGATAAGGTCTTTTCCCACCAGGGTTTCCACATATGCACCCTCATTGATCCGTTTCAGAACTGCATCAATGTGGGCAGGGCTTGAGATAGGTGATAGGATATAGATCTCATCCGATTCCTGTATAATCTTAAGAAAATTGAAATAAACATTGAATATTTCGACATTGGTATCGGTGACAATTTCTGAATTGTACAGGTCCCCGACAGAAGAGAAATACTCATCTGGTATCGACTGAGTGTAATGCTGATCCCAGAATTTTTTATGTTTCTTGATCACTGATTTGAAAAGGATGATATCCTGGATTTTTCTTGTGAAGATCCTCCCTATAGGGGTGAGGTTGTACTGGTAATTGGCTATCGTAATGAAATTGCTTGTTTCAAGTTTTCGTATCTTTGGGATGAGAGCCTGCGAGGAACTTCCTGTTATTTCACGAAGTTGTGCAAGGGTCTTTGTTCCATCAATAAGGGCAATTAAAATCTGGATCTGAAGGCGCGAGCGGAAAAGTGCCTGGATATCCCCCATCATACGAGTGAACTCGTCTACTGCCATGCTGTATCCCCCACCCTGACCTGCCTGCCGGATATTGTCATCACAGGAATTACCACCGTAATGTGTATTCCCCCGTTTCTGATGGCGAATGAGAAATTATCATCAGTGCCATTAATCGATGAGATTAATCTTCATCAATACGATTAATCAATCATTAAGGTGACATGTAATTGTATATAATACCTATCGAATCAGTTATCCGGCGCTCCCATGCCAGGTTAAAAGATACCGATCAACTGACAATAATCTGGATGGCGCCAGGGTACCTGCCCATAATGGCAAACACGATCGCCCTGCCCACCCATAACCTTCCCCCCATGAATTCTCTCATGTCAGACAACTCCCCAAGAGACTGTAACGCCTCAAGTGCCGTAGCATCAGCCAGCATGAAACTGTCTGTGACCGTTGAATCAAAGTAAAAAAGAATGGGGAGTTTGAGGCGGTAGCGGAGAGATTCAGGAAGTCTCTCCCAGAGAACACGGATCGTATTTTTATTAAAAGCATACTCCCTGCCACCACGTGTGATCGATGCAGGATATAACTCCATGACAAGGTCTGAAAGTCTCCTTCGATCAGCAACGACGCCATCGTTTATTTTCCCCATCTCGAGAGCCATCCATCTCATGAGAACGGATTCATCCGACACGGGTGGACCAAAGGTCATACTCATTTAATACTCTGGTCTTATTGGCTAGTAATCTATTCCGATCGGCAGGATTTTTTTTAGTAAACATCAACAGCACATTACCCGGTGCAACCCATATGATAAAACAAGGAGAAGTCTACCAGAGACTGATATCTGGTGAACCGCAAGGTAGGGAAAGCTCGTAAAGAAACGGGGGATAACCCATTATCATGACCATGTCATTGGCAAAGAACCTCCTCATCACCGGCAATCCCGGGATTGGCAAGACCACGATCCTGGTATGGCTGGCAAGAGCCTTGTCAGATCATCGACCTGCCGGCTTTGTCACCCATGAGATCAGGGAGAATGGGATCAGGCAGGGATTCCTTCTTGTCAGCTGTTCAGGGAAGAAACGTATTCTTGCCCATACTGATATCCAAAGCCCGGTTCGGTTGGGAAAGTACGGAATCGACCTGGAAGGATTCGAGTGTTTTCTGGAGGAGATATCCCTGGAGGAAAAAGAGCCGAATCTTGTCATTATCGATGAGATAGGTAAGATGGAATGCTTTTCGACTCTCTTCAGGGAACTGGTGCTCTCTCTCCTTGCCTCCGAACGCCCCGTTATTGCCACCATAGCGAAGAGAGGTATTCCCTTCATGGAAATGATCAAAATGAGACCTGATGTGAAGCTGATTGAAATAACGATGCAAAGCCGGAACTCTATCAGAGATGATCTCCTGAATTCAGCTATTGTAATGCTGGATAACCATGCTCGATCAGAACTGGGACAATAGTCGGGTAGTAGTGAATCCCTCATGATTCACAAAATCTCTTACCAGCAGGTCTACCAGAAGGGAAAGGAGGATGAACGGAGGATTGATCAGGGAGTGTGATTACTTCAAGGGAATGGGAATACTTCGAAGAGACGGTCTTTCTGAGAAGAATCCTGTGACATGATGCTGTTACCAATGATCGGGTGATTTACCAGCGGCCGACTGTTTGAGAAATAATCCGGTTCAGGATTTCCCGGGGTATCGAAAGTTCTCTTCCCGGACGGTTCACTGCAATCCAGTTGTTAAGCGCCATGGCAACGGTCAGAATCTCACGGGGATTATTGGTTGCCTTCGTGATCCACCTGCAAATATCATCTTTATTCGTGATCGTAAGGTCGTACGCATGCTCAATCATCTGCAGATGACTCATTGCCATTTCATGGATGTCCGCGGATTGTGGCATGGTCCTATCCTTACTATTCTGGCTTATGCAATTATTCCAGGAGTGGGATCCTGGAATTCGGATTGATTGATCTGGAATTAATGCGTGTATACATTTTAATAGCAGGGTAAGATGTCACTCGGACCGCTTGCGCAAGGAAAATAAGGTGGCTCTTTCTTTTGCGAAAAGCAACTAATTTCACCTGTTTTTCCTCCTGGTGCCGACGATACCGTTGAATTATCGGGGTGTGGTGATGAGGAGGAACGATCCCGAATCAGGGGTTGAAAAAAAATAGTACTGCAACAATGGGCTCGAGGAGATTCGAACTCCTGACCTCCGCCATGTCAAGGCGACGTCATAACCAGCTAGACCACGAGCCCGCTCTGTGCAAGATGCCTCTTAATATAAGTCACAAGACTATTAAACTATTCTCTTTTCCTCCAATCACCGACTGGTAAGCATGCACTTCTCTCATGAAACAGATGATTCCGGTTCCTGCAAGACACATTTTCTCTGTGCGATAGAAGCGACATACCCTGTTCACACCTTTTTTGCTTTCAAGAGAGAGAAAAGAGAGAGAAAAATGATGTTATTCAGATCAGATTATCCGAGATTTTCGCAAATTTTGCGGTAAATATCCCGACCTTTGCCCGGAACTCGTCCATGATTTCAGGAGATACTTCACCATCCACGTTCAGAACCATGATTGCTTCTTCACCAGGAGTGATCCTCCCAACCTGCATGCCGGCAATGTTGATATTGGCCTTGCCGAGAATAGTCGATGCCCTGCCGATCACCCCGGGTTTATCGAGGTGACGGGATACAATGACATATCCCTCGGGGATCATGTCCATAGTGTACCCGCCGATAGAAACGATCCGGCTCCTTCCCTTGAAAAAAACCGTACCGCTCATCGTCTCTTCCATCTTGTCGGTCTTGACTTTGATGGTAACGAGGCTCTTGAACCCACCGGATTCAGGCGTGGTGGTCTCGGCGTAGCTGATTCCCCGCTCCTTTGCGATAAACTCGGCGTTCACGATATTGACAGGGACCTGGAGAATTGGATCGAGAAGCCCTTTCAGCGCCATCCTCGTGATAAACCGTGTATTGGTTCCCAGCTGGGAGAGTTCCCCGCTGTAGGTGAACTCCACCCGCTCCACCCGTCCATCCACCAGCTGCATGAGGAACCGTGCCATCTTCTCTGCCAGGGCGGCAAATGGTTCGATGGTATCAGCGACCTCAGCAGGCACGATTGGTGCGTTGACAATATACTTAGCTGAACCTCCTTTCAGGACGGCACTGCACTGCTTTGCGATCGAGACAGCAACATTGGTCTGGGCTTCGACGGTGCTTGCACCAAGATGAGGGGTCGTGATGACCTGGTCAAGGGTGAGAAGCGCGGAGTTGAGAGGGGGCTCCTCTTCGAAAACATCAAGTGCTGCACCTGCCACTTTACCGGACTTCACCGCATCATACAGTGCCTTCTCATCGATGATGCCCCCGCGGGCACAATTGATGATCCTGACGCCATCCTTCATCGTGACAATGCTCTTTGCATTGATGATGTGCCGGGTCTCCTTGATGAGGGGGGTATGCACCGTAATGAAATCCGAGGCCCTGAAGAGCTCATCAAGAGACGCAGACTCGACACCCAGCTGGACAGCCCGCTCTTTGCTGATAAACGGATCATATCCCAGACAGTGCATTCCCATGGCATTGGCCCTCTTTGCTATCTCGCGCCCGATCCTGCCAAGCCCGACTATCCCCAGGGTCTTCTCATTCAGTTCCACCCCCATGAACTTCGAGCGCTTCCACTCCTTCTTCTTCAGGGATGCATTCGCCTGGGGGATATTCCGTGCCAGGGATAACATCATGGCCATCGTGTGTTCGGTTGCAGCAAGGGTATTGCCCTCGGGGGCATTTGCGACAATAATTCCACGCCGGGTCGCAGCATCCATATCGATATTATCGACCCCGGCCCCTGCCCTCCCGATAAACCGGAGCTTTTTTCCTGCTTCGATCACTTTTGCAGTGACCTCAGTGCCGCTGCGGACAAGAAGCGCATCATAATCCCCGATAATTTTGATAAGCTCCTCTTCCGGGAGATCGGTTTTAACATCAACCTGGAACTCCGATCTGAGCAGCTCCAAACCATCTTCGGCCAGCGGATCGCTGACCAGTATCCTGAAGCTCATATGAAAACCCATAGTATATCGTTACCAGAGCTTTTCTAACCTTCTTCTCAATCCATAGTCCTGTCGGACCACTGGCCCGGTACATCAGGAGATGATAATTTATTAACCAGATGACAGGTGAGATTATAGTGGTGCGTGAATGAAGGAGATGCCGGATATTCTGTGGCTTGAAGAGATACGAAAAGAAGATATCGCTGCAGTAGGGGGAAAAGGAGCCTCGCTTGGAGAGATGTCATCGATGGGCCTCCCGGTACCGGGAGGATTTGTCGTGACGAGCCGGGCGTTCCGCCACTTCCTCATTGATACTGGGATCGAACAGCCCCTGTTTTCTCATCTTGAGAACCTGAACGTCGACGATAACAATGCTCTTGAACAAGCTTCAAAGAAAGCCCGTGCACTGGTGATGAAAGCAAAGATGCCAGCATCCCTGAAAGACAGGATCCGGGAATCCTACCAGAAGCTGAACGAAGGCAGGATGGTGGTTGCCGTCAGGTCAAGTGCGACGGCCGAGGACCTTCCCGATGCAAGTTTTGCCGGCCAGCAGGAGACCTACCTGAATATCAAAGGTGAGAAGAACCTCCTTGATGCTGTCCAGAAGTGCTGGGCTTCGCTGTACGGAGCGAGGGCAATTTACTACCGTGCAAAACAGGGTTTTGATGACCGGAGTGTCAACATAGCTGTGGTTGTCCAGCAGATGATCAACTCGGAGAAGGCAGGGGTGATGTTCACTTCCCATCCGGTGACGGGAGAACCTCTGACGATCATCGAGGGATCCTGGGGTCTGGGAGAAGCGGTGGTCTCCGGCTCGGTATCACCTGACAAATATGTCTATGATCAGCGGACCGGGAACGTGATCGACAAGCTCATTGCTCAGAAAAAAACCGAGATCGTCTCCGATGGTGAACATGGCACAAAGACTCTTGAAATCGGAAAAGAACGACAGGAAACACCGGTTCTATCCGACGATGAGGTTGCCCGGCTGGCCACGTTTGGGAAGGTCGCGGAAACCCATTACGGGATTCCGCAGGACATCGAATGGAGCGTAGTCGGGGAAACCATCTACATCCTCCAGTCCCGGCCCATCACCACCATCAGGTCAGGTGCAACTTCGGTAAAAACAGAAACCGGCGAGGGAAAGATCCTGGTCAAAGGCCAGGGGGCATCACCGGGTGTGGCGACCGGCCGTGTCGTGGTTATCCGCGACGTCAAAGATACGGGATCGGTCAAGGCAGGAGACATCCTTGTCACGAAAATGACAAACCCTGACATGGTGCCGGCGATGCAGAAGGTTGCAGCGATTGTGACTGATGAAGGGGGGATGACCTGCCATGCCGCAATCGTGAGCAGGGAACTCGGTACCCCGGCGGTTGTCGGGACAAGAAATGCCACCTCGGTTCTTAAACCAGGCCAGCTGATCTCGGTTGATGGTGAAAAAGGATTTATTTACGAAGGGGCACTCGAAAAGCCGGCCCAGGCGCAGGCTCCTGCTGCGGCGATCACTGCATCACCCCTTATCACGGCAACCAGCGTGAAGGTGAACGTCTCTATCCCCGGAGCAGCAGCTCGCGCTGCTGCGACAGGTGCTGACGGGGTGGGTCTCCTCCGGATCGAGCACCTCATCCTCGGGCTGAACAAGACGCCGGGATGGTTTATCGCGAATGGCAGGGAAGAGGAATTCATTGATGAGCTGTACAAAGGGATCAAGATCGTACTTGATGCTTTCAACGGAAAACCGGTCTGGGTGCGGACGCTTGATGCCCCGACCGATGAGTTCCGGAATATGGCCGGTGGCGAGAATGAACCTCACGAACACAACCCGATGCTGGGATGGAGAGGTATCCGGCGCGATCTCCAGAGCCCCGACCAGTTCCGTCTCCAGGTCGAGGCGTTCAAGCGGCTCTGGGAGAAGGGATACGACAACCTGGGGGTGATGTTTCCTATGGTATCGCACCCTGAAGAGTTCATCGCTGCCCGGGAGATGATGGCAGAATGGGGAGTGGATGTCAACGCCGCAACCCTTGGGGTGATGATCGAGATCCCGTCATGTGCCATCATGATCGAGGATTTCATCCATGCCGGGATCGATTTCGCCTCGTTCGGCACCAATGATCTCGTCCAGTACACCCTGGCTATTGATCGGAACAACGAGAACGTTGCCTCAATGTACCAGCCGAAGCATCCCGCAGTGCTGGCACTGATCGACCAGGCGATCGAGGTCTGCCGTGACCACGGGGTCGAATGTTCCATCTGCGGCCAGGCAGGTTCTGAGCCCCCCATGGTGACCTGGCTCGTCGAGCATGGGATAACCAGTGTCTCGGCCAACATCGATGCCATTGCAAAGATACGGGAGACCGTCGCACGGACTGAGCAGCGAATCATTCTTGAGAGTGCAAGAAGGTCACATGCGGAGTAAAGGAATCCCTGAAGAAGACCTCTTCTCATTTTTGCAGTCAACAAAGCTACAGGATAAAAACCACCGGTTCATCCTCAGCTCGATGTGTACCATCCCGCATCCGGTGGCAGTCAGGGCGCATGCCCTCTTCATGGAGACCAACCTCGGGGATCCGGGGCTTTTCCCGGGAACCGCTTCGCTCGAACGAACGCTTATCAGCCGTATCGGGACCCTCTTCCACCACCCCGATGCCTGCGGGTATGCCACGACCGGAGGAACAGAATCAAACATCCAGGCACTCAGGATCGCAAGGGCGACCGCAGGGATTGCATCACCCAATGTAGTCATACCTGAATCCGCCCATTTCTCATTTAAGAAGGCCTGTGATATGATCGGGGTTGAGATGCGGTCGGTTCCCCTCACGGGGGATTACCGGGTCGATTGTGAACGGTACCTGGAGTCCGTTGATGCCAATACCTGCTGCATGGTTGGAATTGCAGGAACGACCGAGTATGGCATGGTAGATCCCATCAGGAGCCTTGCAGCCTATGCGCGGAAGGAGGGGATATTCTTCCATGTCGATGCTGCATTCGGGGGTATGGTCCTTCCGTTCCTCAAAAGGGCTCCCGAATTTGATTTCTCGCTTCCCGGGGTGATGTCCATCGCTGTCGATCCTCACAAAATGGGGATGAGCACCATACCAGCCGGCTGCCTCCTTTTAAGGAATGAAAAAGATCTCTGTTCATTATCAGTAGATACCCCCTACCTTACGGTGAAGCAGGAGTTTACGCTCTCCGGCACCCGGCCCGGTGGATCCGTTGCCGGAGCACTCGCGGTGCTTGAGTATCTTGGTTACGAGGGGATGGCAGCAGTGGTCGAAGGGTGCATGAAGAATACAAGACGGCTGATCAACGGGATGGAGAGTTACGGAATCCGGCCGGTTGTCACTCCCGATGTCAACGTTGCCACCTTCAAAGCCCCGGAATCCCCGGTTCCTTCCCCCTGGCAGGTCTCGTACACCCGGAATAACCATCTCAGAATCGTCTGCATGCCCCATGTGCATGCAGGAATCATTGAAGCATTTCTTGAAGCTATTGGTGAGCAGTATGCTTGAAAAACTGATAAAATCGCTTGAAACGTGCCCGGTTGTCAAACGTGGCGAGTACAATTATTTTATCCATCCTATAACGGACGGGGTACCTTCTCTTGATCCTGCCGTGCTCCGCGAAGTGGCAACTGGCATGATCAAGATCATGGATCTGGACCGGGTCGACCGGATCGTTGCTGCCGAGGCGATGGGGATTCCCATCGGGTCCATCATCTCCCACATGACCGATCTCCCTCTGAACATCGTCAGGAAACGCGAATATCAGTTGCGGGGTGAGATCCCGGTTCACCAGGTTACCGGATACTCGAAAGGTCAGCTCTTTTTGAATGGTGTGCGGGAGGGAGAACGGGTCGTTATCGTCGACGATGTGGTCAGCACCGGGGGAACTACCAGGGGGATCCTTGCCGCACTCCACGTGGCAGGAGCAGAGGTTGCTGATATCTGTTTTGCCATCCGGAAGGGATATCCTGATATCGGAAGGCCTTACAAGGTGCTGGTAACCGTCGAGGTATCTGACAGGGTGCGTGTGGTTGAACAACATCTCTGACCTGGTGACATGGCTCCGGGAGAAGAGAGCACGGTCGGTCGCCCTCCAGTTCCCGGCCGGCCTCAAGCGTAAGGCAGCGGGTATAGCAGATGCCCTCTCCCGCCAGGGATTCTCTGTCATCATCAGCGGCGATCCCTGTTACGGTGCCTGTGACCTGTCGCTTGAGCTGCTCGACTATGCCGATGTGCTCGTGAACTTCGGCCATACCCCTCTGCTCACTCACCCGAGGGTATTGCACATACCGTTCCGGGTCGACTTCGATCCGGTCATCGTTCGTTCTGCCCTGCCCCTCCTCAAGGGAACAGCGATCGGGATCATCACCACTGCGCAACATACCCACCTGCTCCCGTTCATCGTGGATCTGCTCAGAGAAGAAGGACTTGAACCAGTCTACCGGACAGCAGGGGGAAGAACACCGGAGCCCGGCCAGGTACTTGGCTGCTCGTTCGAAGCTGCCCGGATACCCGGGGTATCGGATATCCTGTTTATCGGGACCGGGGTATTTCATCCCCTCGGGGTGCAGCTTGCCACTGGTGCTCACGTGGTAGCCCTTGACCCCTTCTCCGGGCATGCCGTTGAGGTGGATGCAGGAAAGTTTCTCAGGAAACGACATGCCCTCATTGAGAAAGCACGCGATGCGGCCCATATCGGAATTATCATCAGCACAAAGCAGGGCCAGAACCGTTATGACCTGGGAATACGCCTCCTCTCCCTCTCTGACAAGGCATTCCTCGTCTTCATGAAGGAGGTGAGCCCCGACGAGCTCCTGAATCTTGGATTTGATGCCTACGTGAACACCGCATGCCCCAGACTTGCATATGACGACCAGGTCAGGTTCCCGGTACCGGTACTTACTCCGGCGGAATATGAAATTCTCTGCGGGACCCGCACCTGGGAAGACTATACCATCGATGAGATGCTCTGTCAATGAAACTGAACCAGCTCGAGAGGCTCCTTGAGAACCTCGAGGGATTTTCCGACCCCTCTCCCCTCCTTGAACAGTACCGGACACCGGCTCCGCTCGCCGCACGGCTTCTGTTCCATGCAGCGATGAGGGGAGATATTGAGGGGAAACGAGTCTGTGATCTTGGATCTGGTTCCGGGATCCTTGCCATTGGGGCAGCACTCCTTGGTGCCCGGGAAGTGGTTGCTCTGGAGATCGATCCTGACGTGCTCGGAATCGCCCGTAGGAATGCAGACCGGGCTGGTGTGGAGATACCTTTTCTTGAAGCAGACATAAAAAATCCTGAAATCCATACCCTGGCCGGAGCCTGCGATACCGTTGTCATGAACCCCCCGTTCGGTGCCCAGCAGATCCATGCCGATCGGCCGTTCATCGATGCAGCCCTCACCATAGCACCGGTAACGTACGGGATCTTCAACGCAGGCAGCCGTTCGTTCATCAGAACGTATCTTGCCGGACGGGGAGAGATTGACGAGGTGATTGGCGGCCTCCTCCCAATCAGGCGGACGTTTGCTTTTCATAGAGATGAGATCAGGGAGATTCCGGTGGAGATAATTATATTTCGAAAGAAGGATGCAACTTGAGAATCACCTCACGTATCTCCGGATGAGAGATTCTTTACTGAGCCCCCGAACCGGAAAGGAACATTTGTATGCCTCTCCCCATCATCCCTGCTCTTCATCTGGCAGTATCTTGGGGGATGAAATGAGTATCTCCTCACAGGAACATTTCATCACAAAATATTAAAGCAGTTAGTTACCCCACGTATCTGCAGGTAATAGCAGGATTCTTATAGCACTTTACCTCGATGCGAGAGAGCAGGTTATGGTTTACCCTTCCATCCATAGGAACATCCAATCCTCCCTCATGGGATACCATATGAACCCCCAAGGTGATACCCTGTCGGTACGAGATGTCGGCACACTATCAGATGAAATCCTGTTGAGATCTGGCTGATTCCGATGAAGTTTGCAGTGTTTCATGATTATTTCGGAGCTATCGGGGGAGGAGAGAAGGTTGCTGTTGCCATCGCAGAGATTCTGAATGCCGATATAATTACCACCGATGTCGAAAGCATCGAGAGAATCGGATCCAGGCTGAAAATAAAAAGCCTTGGAAAGACACCTCACGTACCACCGCTCAAGCAAATCTCTGCATCCCACCGATTCTCTTCCTGCGATCTCTCACATGAATACGATTTTTTTATATTCAGTGGAAACTGGGCCCACCATGCCGCTGGAAGGCACCATCCGAATATCTGGTACTGCCATACCCCGGTCAGGGCTTTTTATGATCTGTATGACACGTTTCTCAAGCGTCAATCCATTCTTCAGCGGCAGGCGTTCTTCCTCTGGTCATCTCTTTATCGACGTATGGATCAGCGTGCCGTATCCCAGGTCGATCGGATTCTGACCAATTCAAGAAATACCCGGGGCAGGATTCAGACGTACTACCAAAGAGATGCTGATATTATCTACCCTCCCATAGACACTTCGAATTATTCCTGTAAGGAATATGGAGAATTCTGGCTCTCTGTAAACCGTTTGTATCCCGAGAAGAGAATAGAACTTCAGATCGAAAGCTTCCGGAGACTTCCTGATGAACACCTCTGTATCGTTGGCGGATATGCAGCCGGGGATCACGCGGAAGGATATGCGGCGCGGCTCATGAAAGATCTCCCCCCAAATATCAGTGTATTGGGAGAGGTGTCAGAATCCCGGCTTCTCGATCTTTATTCCCGTTGCCGGGGGTTGATATGCACTGCTTTGGACGAGGACTTTGGGATGACCCCTGTGGAAGCCATGGCTGCCGGGAAACCTGTCGTTGCGGTGGATGAAGGAGGCTTCAGAGAGACAGTAACCGCGGCGACCGGAATGCTCGTTCACGCTGATATCGAAACGATCATACCTGCTGTAAAGACCGTGTCAGAACATCCTGGCAGGTACCGTGATGCCTGCCTTGCCCGGGCAATGAAGTTCGATCGTTCGATTTTCAAAGAGCAGTTATGGCAGGTGATACACGATGTGGTATGAAACAGGAATGAATCTGATGGGATACAGGATCGGTATCCCCCACCGTGCGATCCACGCTAAGTCGCCCTCTATCCGAGCCGTTCTTTTACACAGTTCATTTCAATTACATAACCGCATACGTTATAAACAGTTGATGAGAAGAACATTCTCTGGTATTCGCGCGACGAAGGGTAACACCATCCCGAAAACCTCACGCTGTGGCAGAATGGGGATGGATATTCATGGATAAAGAAGAGTTGCTCGGGATAGATGATGACGAGATCAATGTAGAAGAGAGTATGAAGAAAATACGTGAAAATATCAGCAGGAAAAAGAAAAAAACGCTTGAATCTCCATATCCTGAATTCCCAAGGATGCATTCCGACTCCTCCCAGACCATCCAAATCTCTGGGATGAATCCTGATGATGCCAGGGATATGGCATGCCTGTCAAGTAACTGGGATATCCAGAATGCGAGCTATACCATCAGATCCCATCGACCAATCGTTGGAAAACTGCTGGTCAAGGGTCGCGATCTTGTTCACGGAGAAGTCCGCCGGTATATTGATCCCATAATCTGGCGACAGACCGAGTTCAACCGGGCTGCCTCAACCCAGATCTCCCGTCTCAATCAACGGGTTACTGCGATCGAGAGCCATTGCCAACAGAAGAACAGCCCCCGCTTACCTCTGCCTTCTTTCATCGATTATGGTGAGACCGCAGAGCACGACATCATGGAGTGTCAGGCTGAATTCCTTCCCTACTTAGAGAACGCCCGGAATGTCCTTGTCATCGGTTCCGGCAGAGGGGATCTCCTTGAGGCGATGAGGCAGAGGGGCATTGTCGCCATGGGGGTAGATGCTGATCCAGCCTGTGTCAAGTTCTGTCAATCGCGGGGATTTGAGGCAGAATGCAACGATGCACTACCGTATCTGGAGCAGGTGGAAGACGCCAGTCTCGATGGAATCGTTATCGATTGGAAAAGGGGGCAACCAAGACCGGAGCCTGCAATCCGGCTCTTATACCTCTGCCACCAGAAGATCAAGGCCGGAGGTTATTGCATCCTGGAATCGATAAATCCACTCTCATACACATCCTTTACCAGAGTATTCCATACCATGGCTGATGTCAACCCAATCCATCCCGATGCCCTGAAATATCTCTTTGAATCGGTGGGATTCCATGAAGTTCAGGTCCGTTTTTCTGATTCGATGCCCGATATTGCCCGATTACAGAGACTGCCTTCCACGGAGAAGGATGATGAAGAGACCCGAAAACGGATAGAAATACAAAATAAAAACATTGACATGGTAAACGAGGTTCTCTACGGTCCATTCTATTATACGGTAACAGTAAGGAGATAAGATCGGATGGAATGCTTGAAAATCGCGGTTGTCACCCCAAAGGCACTCCATGGTGAGAAAGGGGGAGCAGAAAATTTTTATGCAGGATTGGTGAGTGCCCTGAACAGGGCAGGACATATCGCCCATCAGATCGATGTTTTGATCGATGAATCTACCTTCGAAGGGATTCTGGAAGCATACTGCAGGTGTTTCGACCTGGATCTGGATGATTATGATGTTGTCATCTCGACAAAGTCACCCACCTATATGGTCAGGCATCGAAATCACCTCTCATATCTCGTTCATACCATGCGTGCCTTCTATGACATGTTTGAGAGTGAATTCGATGCTCAGAATAAAGAACTACAAAAGAAGAGAAGAATTATCCATGCGTTTGACAAATACGGGCTTGATCCCATCAGGGTGAAGAAGCATTTTGCGATAGGCAAACCGGTCTGCGAGAGACTGACTGCCGTAGATCCATTCTGGAAAGATATCCCGTTCGAGATCCTGTATCCTCCTCCAATAATTGAGAGATTTCCCCCCCCAAAAAAAGGAGAGTTCATTTTCCTACCGTCGCGAATCCACAAATGGAAACGACAGGATCTTGTCATAAAAGCGATGGAGCATGTGACGACCGAGGTGAGACTGGTCATCTGTGGAACTGGTGAGTATGAGGGAGCGAGCCATTCACTCGCCAGGTCTGATGATCGAATTGAATTTTTAGGACCGGTTGACGACGATACCCTCGTTGACCTCTATTCGAGATCGATCGTTGTTCCATTTGTGCCAATCGGAGAGGATTATGGGTATATTACCATTGAAGCCTTTTTAAGCAGGAAACCGGTCATTACCTGTTTTGATTCGGGAGAACCTGCGAATATTGTCCGCGATGGTTTTTCCGGGTTTGTCGTTGCACCCGATCCCAGGATTATCGCAGATAGAATAGATTACCTCGTCCGGAATCCCGAGGAGGCTGCCCGGATGGGGGAGAACGGCTATCAATCGATCCAGGGTATTTCATGGAACAGCGTGGTGGAACGATTACTGGGGGATATCGAGGTTACACCGAACCGCCGGGTAGTGTCCCCGATAACCGTCCTTGTCCTTGATATGCAACCCATCGAACCGGCTACCGGGGGGGGGCGGTTGAGGCTGAAAGGATTATACTCGCATCTCGGAGAAGAGATTCACGCCCGCTATATTGGCACTTTTGACTGGAGAGGTGAAAAAGAAAGAGAGATTGCCATCACTGAATCCCTCGAAGAATGGGACATCCCCCTTCATGAAGATCAGTTCAAACTGAATGATTATTTCAGCACATTGCTATCAGGCAGGACCCTGATTGATCTCTTATTCCCCCTTCTTGGAGAAGCCTCTCCGGACTTGATGCGTGGAGCAAGAGAGAATGCAAAAGGTGCAGAGGTCATCATTTTCAGCCATCCGTGGATGTACCCGCTGATAAAGACCCACGTTGATCTTTCAGAAAAGACAATAATTTATGACAGTCATAACTGTGAGGGAATACTTCGGCAACAACTGCTTGGAAATACACCATTTGCAAAATGCATTTCAAATTTTATCCGATTTGTCGAGAGAGAGTTGTGTGAGGAAGCCGATCTTGTACTGGCATGTTCTGATGAGGATAAATTTCAGTTTGTACAGGAATACCATATCGATCCTGAAAAAATTGAGGTAGTGCCAAACGGGGTTGATATACATGCCATTGTCCCTGTTACGACAGAGATCAAAAAGAGAAGGAGAGATGAGCTGGAACTGCCTGACAAAATTGCCCTTTTTATTGGCAGTGAATACCCGCCCAATGTCGAAGGGGGTCAGTTTATCATTGATACCCTTGCGGACCAGTGTCCAGATGTCACCTTTGTACTGGTGGGAGGGGTCGGCAACCAGCTCAATGCGAGGGGTAAAAAGAATGTCCGGATATGTGGGCTGGTATCTGATGAGAAGAAACGAATGCTTCTTGAAGCTTCTGATATCGCCATAAATCCGATGTTTCGTGGTTCAGGGACCAACATCAAAATGTTTGATTTTCTCTCTGCGGGGCTCCCGACAATAACATCCCCAATCGGGGCCAGGGGTATCAGAGACAATGGATCCTTTATTGTGGCTGAACCTGCCCGATTTTCGGATGAAATGTACCGGGTTCTTTCAACTCCGACCCTGTATCAGGAACTTGCAATGAAGGGACGATCCCTTGTTGCGGACCATTATGACTGGAATAAAATCTCTCATGACCTGGGCAGGAAGATTCGCCTGCTGCACAAATCCCGCGAGCCATACTTTTCGGTGATTGTTCCCACAAAACGGGGGAATCTGGACGTCCTTATTGAAGCGCTTAATAATCAGAGATGCAGGGATTTTGAGGCGATTATTATTGATGCAGGAGAGAATCGCGAAGCGTCCCTGCAGGAAAAATGCACGTTTCCGGTTGTGTACATCAATGATACCTCTGCCGGCGCCGTGCGGGCGAGAAATATTGGTCTCGCGCATGCAACCGGAAGAATAATCGCCTTTACTGATGATGACTGCAGGCCTGATGCTGAATGGCTCGAGAATGCAAAACGTATGCTTGAGAGCAGGGATATCATCGGGATTGAAGGGGATATTTATTCGGATAATGAAAAACAAGAGGATGCCCGCTACCGGATCGTGACAAATGAGGGATTCCATGGGCTTGGATTCATGACGGCGAACCTCTTTCTTCGCCGGGATGTCATCGAACGTATCGCCGGATTTGATGAACGGTTTGATAAACCTCATTTCAGGGAAGATACCGACCTTGCCTGGAGGGCTCAGCACTACGGTGAGATCCCTTTCAGCGACAAGGTACGGGTCTATCACCCACCTCATCTCCGGAATGAGAACGGCGAATCAAAGCAGGAGAGGGACCAGTTCTTTAAAAACGATCCTCTCCTATTTTCAAAGCATCCCGAAAAATATCTCCGGCTGATAAAGGCAGAAGGGCATTACCGGAACAATACCAATTTCTGGAGGATGTTCAGGGAAGGCTGTAAACGAATTTCCGGACCTGTTCCAATCCACTACCTGGTGAATGATCCTGATATCCGGAAGTTCATCCCGTCGGAATTGATTTCTGAACAGGAGAAATCAGCTGAATTGTGACATTCTGCCGGAGCCGGATATGTATCCCCTGGTAATTTTAAAGATACCAGGATTTTTAAAAGCAAGATCCTGACTAAAGACCGTCAATAAAAAATTGACAAAAAATATAATCCCATGAATGAGAAATAATTCCACTACGTGGATCCCCGGATTTCGGCCATTATTATCACCCATAACAGGGTAGAATATCTGATTAAAGCAATTCAAAGCCTGCTTCACCAGAGTCTCCCGAAGGACCAGTACGAGATTATTGTGGTGGATAACTGTTCGACCGATCATACCCGGGAAACAGTAGAGAAATTATCAGCGAACAATAAGGTAAGGTATGTCTTTGAACCCGAGCTGGGCTCCTCAAAATCACGAAATACGGGTCTGCAGCACGCACGGGGAACCTATGTTGCATTCCTTGATGACGATGTAATCACCTGTCCGGACTGGCTGGAAAAGATACTCCATGTTTTTGAAACGGTACAACCCCGGCCGGGCTGTGTCGGGGGCAGGGTGGTTCCGATATGGGAATCAGAAAGGCCTGAGTGGTTATCAGATTCATTGCTCTTATCCCTGGCACTCATTGACTGGTCTGAATCCCCCCATGTGATTGATGATCTGAAAAAAGAACACCTCGTAAGTGCCAGCATCGCCTTCCCCACCGGACTATTGAAAGAGACAGGTGGATTCAATACAAAGCTGGGGCGGTTTGGAAAGGATCTCCTCTCAAACGAGGATACCTTCCTGCAACGGGAGATCATGAGAAGAGGATATTCCTGTTATTATGATCCTGACATTGTTGTCAGACATCACGTCTTCGAGTCACGCCTGAGTCAATCCTTTTTCATGCGGAGATATTATTGGCAGGGTATTTCTGACTCGGTCATGCAGCTCATGGAACATGATACTTCCCGACTGGACCGATATTCCTCTGCACTATCCAAGGTAAAGTATCTGTTCAATTCTGGAAAAGCCAGAAGACTTCTGCACCATACCGATGATCCGGATGAATTTACCCAGAGATGCTGGGCGTTCACCACATTGGGAGAGATTTCAGGACTGTTAAGAGGGGTACATCAGTAACTATTCTTTTCTGCTCTGAATTGTGTCTACAACGGAAACCGGGGGGGTTATGGATATCCTCCACGCCCTTAGATGCAGTCACTCACACTCCGGAGGTTCGTTTTAACCAGATCATGTCCTTATAGTATCTGAGGTATCCCATCTTCCAGACGAGTTCAACCAGGGTGACGATGAAAAAAACCGGATTTTTTAAGCCCAGGAAGAGTGACAGGCAGAAGGGAAGCCAGAAAAAATACAAATCTGCGAGGGGTATGGTGTCAAAGGACGATAACAACTGAGGTAACCCTTTCTTCCGGAGAACCGGATAGAGGCAGGTCATGAAAAACAGCAGATAGACGATCATCAAAGCAATAAAAAACGGATTTAAAACCGCTATTAACGCAATTAATGCAAGAAGGAAGAGTAGTTCAGCGCTGAAGAGGAATCGGGCAAGACGATAGGTTTTTTCAGGAGTATACTCGACTGCGAACGTGAGCGTGCCTGATTGGATATCATTCGGATAATCATGCAGCTGATGGGTGAACATGAACCTCAACCCGATCAGGAGATAGAATACTGCAAAGATAAAGGTGTCAACGTCATAATGCCCAAAGACGGCGAACACCATGACAACCGGTACCATCCATTGTGCCATTGACGCCCCGATAATGCCCCAGATACCCCTTTCTTTGAGTCTGAATGGCGGTGCCGAATACATGATGGCAAGGGCGAGATTGCAGATTGAGAGAGCGATGACAATAGGGTCCTTGTGAAAGGGGAGCAGAAAAAGAAAGGTACTACAAAATATGAGGAGTAATATGAGTATCTGGTGATTTTTTTTCAATTTGCTCAACAATTTTTCTTTTCCTGCAGCTCTATCGCTGAATTGATCGGCATAGTCATTTATCATATACCCAAATGCCATCAGCAGAATGAACCAGCATATGAGGAGGATGACCGGGAAAAGATCCCTGAACGTTATTTCAGCGGACAGGAACAGCAGGTAATAATTGGCGAATACGAAAAGGGCTAATTTCGAATGATACCATTCTTTCCAGCGAATTACCTCTGCAATGATCATTTTTTATATCCTATCCCTTTGTGAAAATTGTATCCTATCCCTTTGTGAAAAATTGCTGCTCTCCTGCATCTTCTTTTATTAAAATTATTTGCACAATCAATCATTATGGTATTTATATGAGGTTCCTGGCAATGGGTGAATGTATCCATGAATCATGAGAACCGGCTCCTGAATCAGGTCGCTGACCGGTGAGGCCGTGTTTTCTCGAACACTCTACGATATTTTCCAGTCGGATATCCATGCTTCTCATCCTTCACAGGAATGATATATGCAGTTCACGGCAGCAGAAAATTCAGAACAACCAGGTAAGGACAGCAATTTTGCCACATTATAGCGTTCTACCTGAAACGTTTCTTTTATTGTTCGAATATTGAGAACGATATTAAGGTCGGAGCCTGAGTTTTTTGATGATCGCTCCAGTAATGATTAATCAATAGCACGTGGATATTCCTACACAATTCTATGATCAAAAAGGATGAAATTCATGAATTCCCGCTCTCTCTGCCTGGAGAACTCTGGGGGATCACCACCTATTTCAATCCGGCAGGCTACAAAACCAAATCCACCCTCTATCGACTGTTCAGGGAATCATGTAAAAATCAGGGTCTGAACCTTCTGACCGTAGAACTCGCATTCGATACCGCCTCTTTTGAACTGGGAGACAGGGATGCGGATAGGTTAATCCAGCTGCGAACAGAAAAAGAGAATATCCTGTGGCAGAAAGAGGCGATGCTCAATATCGCCTTGAAAAACCTCCCTCCTGATTGCGACAAAATTGTCTGGCTCGATTGTGATATCATCTTTAAAAATCCGGAATGGGTGACAGAAACTGCGAAACTGCTTGAGAGCTATCCAATCGTCCAACCATTCACGTACTGTGTGAGACTCTCGAAAGGACAGCAGGACCTGCCCAATCCCGTGATCAACCAGATGATCTCCGGGGAAATGCCAGGAGATATTATGCCAGGAAGGATTTATTCGATCTTTCATGAGGACACGAAGAGATTTCCCTATGCCGGGTGGACCGGGTATGCCTGGGCGGGAAGGAGGAAAATCTTCGATGCCATTCAATTCTTCGATTATGGAATAATCGGGTCCGGGGATTATTTCATGGCGGAAGCATTTACGAAGGGCTATCCCTGGAAAATACTGGAAAATTACACGGATGAGATGAGACAAAAATACCTGGAATGGTCAGAGAAGGCATCAAAAGAGATCAACAACAGTATGTTTTTCACAGAAGGCGTGATCCTTCACCTGTGGCATGGTGAGAGGAAAAACCGTGACTATGACGATCGACACGGGAAGATAGGATCGCTTCGGTTTAATCCTGATATCGATCTGAAAAAGAATGAGGATGGCCTCTGGGAACTGACTGACGACAGAGATGGGATCAGGAAAGCAATACACCAGTATTTTATCGACCGGAATGAAGAAGGCTCATTGGTAACTCAAATGTCGATCCTTCTTCGTACCTTATTTTCCAGACGTTAAACCGATTCCCTGAGATAAGGAGTCCGGCATGTGACCTGGCAATTTGACGACCTTCCCTCCACTCCAATCTGACGGTCTTCCAAAGAGCAGGAACAAGATATTCCTCCGGTTTATCTCAAATGGCAGGTCCGCAGGGGATGAGAGGTTTGAATTGAAATTCAATCGTTTTCCCTTCTCATTGACGAGAAAATTCTCTCAACGACATAACTCTTTCTGAACTGAACAATTATTTCCGGGTAAAAAAATAGGAAAGGTCCGGAGAATATACACGAAATAAAAGGGATAGATATCCCTCTCCTCTTCTGATTGTCTCTCAATATCCACGACAGATGAATGACAGGTTTTCTCAGGAATAATCCTCGTTTCCTCATTGCGGGGGTCAGATAAGAATTACGGAGTTATTAAAAATTGTGAGGGAGATTGATATATGTCATGTGGATTTTTGAATACAGGGATTTAATTCAGGTTCTCACCATCAGCAATCTTAAAATAAAATACCAGAGCTCTGTCCTTGGTTTCGCCTGGTCCCTCATCAATCCCCTGTTCATGATGATCATCCTGTATATCGTGTTCAGCGGGATCTTCAAAATATCCGAGAAACAGTTCGCCCTTTACATTCTGATCGGAATTGTGACCTGGAGGTTTTTTACGAGTGCAACAAACCTCGGCATGATATCGATTGTATCACAACCGGGACTGGTCAAAAAAATCTTTTTCCCACGAGAGATCCTGGTGTTCAGCTCCGTATTATCCTGCCTGATAAGTTCGCTCCTGGAGTTCGCTGTTCTGTTCTGTATTCTCATCATCTTGCAGGTATCGATCTCGTCGAGCATTCTTCTCTTTCCCATCATTATACTGATTTTTTTTGGGATAGCCTATGCCTTTTCGCTTGGACTCTCTTCGCTCTTCGTTTATTACCGGGATTTAAACCAGATTTGGGATGTTCTCCTCCAGGCGGGATTCTTCTTGTGCCCTATCGTATACCCAATCACGGTTATCCCGGAGAAGTATCTTGATATCTATATGCTGAATCCCCTGACGGTCATCATGGAAATATTCAGGGATATTCTCCTCAATGGCATTTTCCCTCCCCTCTGGGACGTGGTATACGTATCTTTATGGGGACTGTTTCTTTTGATATTCGGGCATTACCTCTTTTCCCGGTTAAAAATCAGATTTGCAGAGGAGGTGTAAAGGGATGACAGGACCATCAGATGACAAAGAAACCCCTCAAGCCGCGATTGTTGTAGACCATGTGTCCAAAAAATTCCGCATCCCCCTGGAAAAAAAATACACCGTGTACCAACACCTTTTCGGAATTTTTAAAGGAGGATATTATTCATATAATGAATTTCTCGCGCTTGATGATATCTCATTTACGGTCAATCACGGTGAAAGTTTTGGTATCATCGGGCCAAACGGGAGTGGTAAAAGTACTCTTTTAAAACTAATCGCAGGCATTCTTTACCCGGACAAAGGATACACCCGGGCATACGGCCGGATAGCCCCTTTTATCGAACTGGGGGTTGGATTTCACCCTGAACTTACGGCAAGGGAGAATATCTTCCTGTATGGATCAATTTTAGGTCTTAAAAAAAATCAGATTCGGGAAAAGTATGACGAAATACTGTCATTCTCCGAACTGAAAAAATTCGAGAACATGAAAATCAAAAACTTTTCATCTGGAATGACGGCACGACTGGCCTTCGCAACCGCGATACAAACCGATCCTGATATTCTGCTCATCGATGAAATGCTCGCAGTGGGCGATGAAGAGTTCAACTACAAGGTAGTTGAGAAGATCAACGAGATGAAAGAGAGAGAAGTTACCATCGTTTTTGTATCACATGCTCTCAGGCTGGTCCAGCAGTACTGTTCGAGAACGCTCCTTCTCTCCAAAGGAAAAATCATTCAAATAGGGGATACCTCACCGGTCATCGAAAAATACCTTCAAATTACACGGGAACATCAGTAATTGGCATATTATTTCATTCGCTTATTTTCAGTCCTGTTTTAAAACCGGAAAAAAGCACACGGAATAGGAGATGAAGACAGGATACCGGTCAGCATTCACAGAAGACCTCATATCAGAAAATTTTGTGGAATCAGGGGGATTGAGTCTGAAAGGGTGCGATCGCAGGATTTCAACCCTTCTGAATCATTGACGCAATACCCGTCTCAATGTTCACTTTCGGTCGCCATTGGAGAAGGCGCGTTGCTTTCGATATATCCGGCCATCTCCTTACCGGATCATCTTCGGGCAATGGTTCAAAATTGAACTCGGATCTTGAACCTGTTGCGCTCCTGATAAGCTCTGCCAGGGAGAGAATGGCCAGTTCCTTATCGTTCCCGATATTCACAGCCTCTCCTTTTGCTGAGTCGGAATACAACAATCGTAAAAGACCCTCTACCTGATCAGTGACATAACAGAAACTTCTCGTTTGTGACCCATCTCCAAAGATAGTCATCGGCTCACCGTTCAGAGCCTGGGAGATGAACCGGGGTATGACTCGTCCGTATACCCCGTCAGCTCTCATCAGTGGGCCGTAGGTGTTGAATATCCGTGCAATTCTGACATCCGTCCCTTTTTCACGGAGATATGCCAGGCAGAGTGCCTCACCCATCCGCTTGGATTCATCGTAACATCCCCGTATCCCGAGCGTATGCACATTGCCATGGTAGGTTTCAGGAGTGGGAAAGATTCCGGCGTTCCCGTACACTTCGCTGGTGGAAGTAAAGAGTAACCTCGCTCCATGTTCAGTCGCAATGTCGAGGGCATGCATAGTTCCGAGCGTGTTAGCCCTGATGATCTCAAGGGGAAACTTGTCGAATTCCAGGGGAGAAGCACGCGAGGCAAGGTGAAATACGTAGTCAATGTTCTGCCTGAAATGGATAGGTTCAGAAATGTCATGCAGAATAAATGAAAACCGGGGATTTTTTTCCAGACGGGAAACATTCTCTCGCAATCCACTCGATAAATTGTCGAGACAGAGAACATCGGCTCCCTGGTTGACCAGAAAACTGCATAACCATGTTCCAAGAAAGCCTGCTCCGCCAGTAACAAGGAAACGGGAACCATGATAATCCGGATTTCCAAGGTTTCGATGTATTCCTTCGAGGCCTTCTGAAAGATCAAGGGTCACGGTTTTCACCAGCATCAAGAGATTGCAAGTATTGCCTTATTTCTCTTCCAAATTCACTGTTCTGGAGCGTAAGTTCAAGGTTCGCCTTCATCCAGCCGAGCTTATCCCCGATATCATAGCGCCGGCAATGACTCACAAGCCCGATCTTTCGCGGGAGCTGCTGCAGGGCATCGGTGAGCTGCAATTCCCCGGAACGACCCGGGGAAATACTGCTCAGAATATCAAAAATATCAGGGGTGAGCACATACCTTCCTATCGCACCAAGATCAGACGGTGCATTATCCGGAGCAGGCTTTTCGATGATGGTATTGATATCGTATACCCCTTCAGCTATTTCTCTGCCGCCGATTATTCCATAGTCTTTTATCTTCTCCCTCCGGACCTTCTCCACAACAACAACCGGGCACCCGTACTCGGAAAACGCATCGATCATCTGGCTGGTGCAGGAGGCAAAACCCTTGTCAGGTATGGTGATCGTATCGCCCAGGAGTACCGCAAACGGCTGATCATTACAATGCTTTTTTGCACAGAGAATGGCATCTCCGAGGCCTCGTGGTTCTTTCTGCCGAATAAAATGAATTTCAGCAAGATTGGAGATCTGCTCCGACAGTTCAAACTGGGTCACTTTACGGTGCTCCCTTAAATTATATTCCAGCTCGAATGATTTGTCAAAATGATCCTCGATTGCCCTCTTGTTCCGGCCGGTGATGATAAGGATATCATCAATCCCTGATACGACCGCTTCTTCAACAACATACTGGATTACCGGCTTGTCAACCACCGGAAGCATCTCTTTTGGCTGAGCTTTTGTGAGCGGAAGAAACCTGGTTCCAAGTCCAGCCGCAGGGATAACCAGTTTTTTCACCGTGTTCGGTCTCATAGATCGCTTCTCAAAAATTAAAATTCCACGAGGTTCATCAATAAATACCTGTTATTTCTTTCCATTATATGGATTTACTGCTTAAAAATCCCACATACCCCACATTGTGATTCTGCAGCCTACCAGCAAACTCCCTCCCGGTCGCGGTACGACAGAATTCTCCGCCCTTCAATCACAATTCTGGATTTCATCAGATCAAATTCTTTATCAAGCCGGGAGAACTCCGGCCATTCGGTCATGACGAGACAGGCTTCAGCACCGGTGAGTGCCTCCGCCGCTGAACTGCAATAGCAAATCCCGGGGAAAATTTTTGCCATTGTGGCATTTGCCATTGGATCAAAGGCAGCAACAAGAGCACCTTCTTTTATCAGTCCAGCAATAACGGGTATTGCCCGGGAATCGCGGACATCATCGGTATTGTCTTTGAAGGCAAGTCCGAGGACAGCTATCTTTTTTCCCCGGATGGCGTTGATACGCGATTTCAGGAGGGTGAGCATCCGATCTGCCTGGGTTTCATTTACTTTCATTACCGACTTGAGGATAATTGGATCCTCTCCGATTGAAACTGCAAAATTGATCAGTGCAGTAACATCTTTGGGAAAACAACTCCCCCCAAATCCCACGCCGGCATCAAGGAAATGCGGTGAGATCCTCGTATCCATTCCAACACCCTTCATGACCTCGTACACATCGATACCGATCCTCTTGCAGATATTCCCCATCTCATTGGAAAAGGAGATTTTTGTCGCGAGAAAGGCATTGGAGACATATTTGATCATTTCTGCAGCACTGACTGATGTCCGGATGACAGGGGCATCAATTCCATGGTAGGCTGAGGCGACTGTGTCAAAGCATGCATTATCAGAGCTTCCAATGATAATTCGATCCGGGTGGAAAAAATCCCTGATAGCCCTGCCTTCACGAAGGAACTCAGGATTCATTGCATAGCGGATATCAGACCGGCCTGCAGCTTCCTGGACAAGGGGCCGGACGATATCTTCCGTCGTCCCTGGAGGGACTGTGCTCTTGACGACAACAGCGGGTGGATGATCACATCTCAAAAGAGCTTCCCCGACTGATCGGCTGGCCGCACGGATCATTGAAAGATCTGCACATCCATCATCGCAGCAGGGAGTGCCCACACAGATGAAGACCAGATCGGAGTCCCTGACTGGTTCGTAGTCATGGGTTGCAAAAAGGTATCTCCCAATTTTTCTCTTCAGAATTTCATCAAGCCCTTGCTCATATATCGGGGTATTGCCCTCATTGATCACGACGATTTTATCCGGATCGCGATCGATGACATGGACGGTATGCCCCATCTCAGAAAAACATGCCCCGGTAACCAGGCCTACATATCCCGCTCCAACAACCGCTATCTTCATTCCGATGCTCTCCAGGGGAAAAGTATGTGTACTATAGTACAATCACTCATAAAAAATTCATTACCATCCCCTCGTACCCGTTAAATCCCTCAGTTTTTCCTCCACCCGGTTCTTCCTTTCTATCGGCTGTTGAATTTTACTTTGATACCAACGGATAACGAGCAGAGAAACCGGATTCATCAGGTTCTCAAATCGGATCAGGCATTTGCAGTTCAGCTGACGCTGTCAACTACTCTGGAATAATATCCCTCTATCTTTTCTGTAATGGGCCCCCAGTCGAAGCCTGATGCTTTTCTGCGAATCTGGTTCCTGTCGATAGCACTTCCGAGCAGCACACGGACTTTCTCCGCCATATCCCCAGCATCGAGAGAGGTCAGTACTCCGCATCCCTCCCGGGCAAACATACTGCTCGCATTCTTCGGATGATCAACCGTCACAATCGGGAGACCTGTAGCGAGCGCCTCAAGGGCTGCGATCCCGAATCCTTCTCTTGTAGAGGGAAGCACGAACACCCGTGATGACTTCATGCGTGCAATTACTTCCCGTGAATCGTTAAAAAACCCAGTGAAGGTGACAGAACCAGAGAGTCCCTGCTCTTTTACCTTGTTCTCAAGATCAGAGCGTTCGGGTCCCCCACCGATAATCAGGCACTGTATTCCTGGATGGTCCTCCTTAAGATTTGCGACTGCATCGATCAAAATATCAACATGCTTCTCCCGGATGAGCCTTCCGACGAATACAATATCCGATGTGCATTCTGAAGCTGGTATTGCATCAATCTCTGCGATATCGATGCCTATCGGAAGGATCGTTATCTCTCTGTCCCTGACCAGTCTGGTTAAACCAGCCTTTGTTGTATGAGAAATAGCTGCGGAATGGGCATGAATCCGGGCGGTGAGCCGTTCAATTACTTTGCCTGCCGCACCTCTGCGTCCCAGGTATTCGTACCAGTAGTCTCCCCATACCTCGTACCAGGTGATAACCAGGGGAGATTTGGAGATCCTGCAGGCAGCCGCAGATCCGAAGGCTGAAGTATAAGGGAACTGCTGGCAATCCACAATGTCAAATTTTTCTCGTGCAAGGGCCAGAAAAACCAGGAATCCGAAGATAAATGCCGGCAGGATCCTGCGTTTTCCTTTCCGGTAGAAGGAAAATGGCTTACATACCCCATGGAAGATGACGCTCTCTTTTGTGATGGTCTGCTCCCCTTCCCAGAACTGCATCCCGAACACGTGAACTTCATGCCCCCTCGCAACCATGCGTCGGGCAATCTCCCAGACCCTTTTTTCACCCCCCCCAAGAACATAGGGATACACCGCATCGTACACGAAAGCAATCCGCATAGATCCCCTCCTCACTATGGAGAAGTCTCATCATTGAGGCACATCATGCTGATGAAGACCGTGGTAAATGCAACCTCAAGCCCAATGATGATAAGTAACAGAGAGAGCACCGCGTTACCGATCTGGGCGAGTTCTCCAAATCCCGTCGATATCCAGCTTTTCAGAATCCAACTCCCGATAAACAATCCCATGAGGGTGAGCACGATCCCCACAAACAGATACCTTTCAAGGGTATGATAGTTGAGAAGATGTTCAACAAAACCCACTCTCCTCTCAAACCCGTGAATAACCGAATAGACCTTGATCAGTATCCCTGAAAGGAAGAGCTGGAGACCCCCGCTGATGAGAATAGCCCCGAGAATAAAGGAATGAAATCGGCCGGTGGGATCATTGGCTGACGTATAAAACGCTGCCATCAGGATCAATCCAAAAAAAGTACAGAGAATACCGGGAATGGTGAGAAATGGCATCGGTTTTAACAGAAGGATAAACCGAAGATGCCGCCATCCATCAGAAAAACTACTCAGTTTTGACGGGCTCGCCCTCGGGTAGTAGGTGATGGGAACTTCTTTTATTTTCAGACCTTCACGGGAGGCCTTGATTACCATCTCGGAGGCAAATTCCATTCCCCAGCTCTGCAGGTTCAATTTTTTTAGGATTTCAGCCCGGAAGGCACGAAATCCGCTATGGGTGTCTGAAAAATCGGCATGAAAGACATGGTTCAGGATCCAGGTAAGGAGGGGATTTCCAATATACTGGTGGAGAGGTATCATCGCTCCTTCCTTAATTTCCCCTCGGAAACGCGAACCGATCACAAGATCGGAACCATCATCAAGCTCTTTGAGAAGAGAAGGAATTTCCAGAAAATCGTACGTGTTGTCAGCATCACCAATCACGATATACCGTCCGTGTACATGACGGAACCCTTCAAGGTACGCATACCCGTAACCGCGATGCTCGGGATGCACAACGACGGCACCTAGTGACCGGGCGATTTCGGGCGTCGAATCGGTCGAGGAATCGGATACAATGATCTCGCCCCTTATTTTCATCGACTGGAAAACTTCCTGAATCTTGCTAATGCAGATGGCGATTGTGGTCTCCTCGTTCAGGGTAGGCAGGACCACGGAAATGTCAGGAGAGGTTGTATCGTTGTCTGGGTCCACCGGTGTCATCACCTGCCACATCGAGCGGGAACTATTGATTTGAGATTGAACAGCAAGAGTGCTGTTCGGCGGGAGATCGCATAATGATTCCTATACGAAAATTACCTTCTGGTCAGAACAATGAAGACATTCTCCCTTGTCCTCCTGAATGTCTAAGAGCGCAGGGGAATTTCCCTGCACCTCATCCGGATATGGCCTTCCCTTCAAGCACATCCTGTTCAGTGACCTCCACCGTTCTGCCTGAAGAGATCATCCGGTACGGACCGAGCGTGTGTACCGGATACTGAGATCCTTTCGTCGGATAGGGCAGGATGAACGATCCGTTTTCACTCTGCTGGCGGTAGACAAAGGTCCGGCCAAGGTTGGTCTGGATGGTGACTTCGATTTCGCCATCCCCTTTCAGCCTTGCTCCCTTTACATATTCAAATGCTTTCACTGCCTGGGTGTAGGGAGGGCTCGTTTCATTCCCAGTGCCGGCTTCTTCATACACCAGGCGATAATGGCGGAGGGCGGGGACTGTTTCAACCGGTGTATCAAGCCCGGCGTTGAGGATGGCTGCCCTCCGTCCTTCGTGAGGAGTTGCGTTGAACAGGGCAATTTTTTCACGGGCTGTTTCCGGATCAAGATTCTCAAAGACCGATATACCTGGCGTGGTTCTCGCGCTTGCCGGAATTTCATATTCCACATACATTACCGTCTGAGGTGCGGCCTGAGAGCCATCAAAGCTGTGAAGCCTGCTTACCATGGTATGGTAAAATGGTGATGAATGTAACCTGGCAAGGGTCTGGTTCCCTTTCATATCAGGTGATGCAATACGGAATACCTGGTAATAATAATCAGCCGGAAGTGATTGATCTTCAAGAGAACTATCGTAAAATGCAACCATTGCAGGGAATTTTGTTTCGACCATCTTCCAGTCGGTTATCACATATTTTACCCGGTACTCATCGGCGATGGCGTTGGCGTTTTCCTCAGAATCAGCAAAGAAATACGCTGCAGAGGGGACGAGATTATCCTGGAAGGGATTGGTAACCGGGATGCGCCGGGATATCACAGTGATCCAATGCCCGTAATCCCACCATGAGAGCACTCCATAGGACTCTTCAGGATAGCTCCACTGGTTCCCCTCCCCATAGGATCCCAGATAAGGTACGCCCGGATCAGGGCTCGACTCAGCAACCCATCCGAGCACGCCGTTCCACTGCCGTGGGATCAGGTCTTCTGTTGTTATGGGGACTGCAATGGAATAATCCGCAAGAACGGAGAAGCCGCAGAAGACGATCATGCATGCCAGCACCAATGAGGTTCCGGTCCCCTCAAGAGCGGCAAACAGCCCTTCATTGGTATTCTTTTTGACATCTTTTGCTCTCTTCTTTTCTTTTTTGCCTTTCGGGTCCTTTTTATCTTTAGCAGGAGTGTGGTGCGGTTTTCCCGGTTTGTCAAGAGAGAACGCAGTTGCAAGCGCAAATGAAGCGGCGATAACAATAATCACGGCACTGTAATATTCATACCGGGAATGCTGGATTGTCGCAAATAAAAGCACGATCCCCCACACAAGGGAGAAGAGATACAGCGGGCATTCCTTCTTCCAGAAAGAATAAGCAAATAGAGCCAACCCGACAATCCCCAATATGATACAAATATTAAAACTCGCCCACATCTGGCCCAGCGACCAGGGCTTCAGTTCCTCAATAGGGGCAGCCGAAAAACTCTGTCCAAAAAATGTTGAGAACGAACCAGCCCATGATGAGAGGAGGGAGGGATCCAGCACGGCTGCCACACCAATGATCGCAACAACGGAGGAACCTAACAGTCCGATAAAATACCACGGTTTTCCTCTCGTTGTCATCGAAAAGATCTGGAGGAGGAGTGTCCAGCAGAACAGGGCGATGAAAGCATGGAACGGTGCTGCAGAATAGGTAGAGAGGCTATAGACCGGCGAATGGATTCCAACAGCCGCCAGACCGGCGATCGATCCCAGTGATACCGCTGAATTGATGAGAAGGAGATAGTCCGATCGCTTCCCATGAAATGCATTCCAGCAATACTGTATGGTTGAATAAAGCACCACGATAAGGCCAAAAAGGATGAGGGTAGGCATGACCGCCATGCCCAGACCCATGGAAATTCCCGCTAATGCTGAGGGGAGAAGAAGAGGTTTCAGCGAAGCCGGATTCCGGATATCGATCTCCTGCTCTGATGACCGCCTGAGGGCCCAGAGATAAAAAAGGCAGAAAACCGTTGAGAACAGTATTTCAAGAGCGTGGTGATCAACAATCCCGGCCATCGTCCGGTAAAAATACTCGCCCGATACAAAGGCAATGAAGACGGCAGCGATGATCCCGGCCTTCCATCCGGCAATCAGCCTGCCAAGGAAAAAAACAACCGGAATCATTGCGATACCCGCGAGAGCCGGCATCCAGGATGAGACCGCCATGATATCGGCCAGCTGGGCTGCCCCTCCCAGGAGACAGATCAGTGAAGCGAGCAAGGGAGTGAGCGGCCCCCAGTCTAGCTCCTTCCCTGCAGGGTACGCAGTCATGGGATCAAACCAGTTATAACGGGGGAAGTCTGATACCATCACCTCGATCTGCCGGAAGTTATACCAGACATCCGGATCGCCATGAACCGACAGAGCCGGAAAATCCATCTGGAACCACGGAAGCATGCGGAGAATAAGGGCTATTACGATACATGCCAGGAGGAGCAGAATTACGATCCACCGTTGTTTTGAAAGGGCAGGGATCACCGATCTATTCACGAATAAAACCTTATTTCTGAATAAGAAAAAGATTCGCCCTCCCAGACCGGGCATCTGCCATCCGGTTCTGCGCCCTCAATACGGAACAGATCCAGGTCTTACCGCCCTGGATTTACCTGCCTGCCACGAAGGCAGCTCATTCTTATCGAGGGCGATACCCTGATGAGAGGAGTGCCTGGTCGATCTTTTTCTGCACGGAGAACCAGAGTACCGGAACCACGACCAGGATGAGGACCGCAAAACCGATCGCATCATATAAGAGGAGATTGAACAGGGCATGGAATGCTATTGCAAGGATCAGCCCGGTGGCAATAACTCCCGTTCGCTGCTCTTGGGGAAGGAACCGAGCCTTCCCAAGCGAATACCCCCACATCGCAGAGAAGAGGACATGCCCGGGGACCGAGATGAGTGCCCGAAGCAGCCCCGTCTGGAGGGCAAGGAGCAGGGAGGTCTCTACCGCAGAGAAGACATAAATCACATTTTCCAGGGTGGCAAAACCGAGGCCGGCCGCAGCAGCGTAGATGATTCCATCGACCGGCTCATCAAACTCGAGGGATTCCCATACCGTCTTTTTCACAACGAGATATTTTCCCGCCTCTTCGACAATCGGCGCTACCATCACCACGATGAGGAATTCGGGAACGATTATGCTCAAGGTACCCTCAATAAAGGCGACAGGAATGGTGACAACGATACCGAATATGTACACCAGGAGGATCCAGGACAGGGGTTCGGGCTCATACCGGTCTTTGTTGTAAAAATACCAGAGCCAGAACGCTGCAGGGGCAACTGCGAGAAGAAAAAGGTAGCCTGTCTCCATTCCAGACAGAACCTTTCACACAAAGGATGATAATAGGTGGTTTGGATGTCAGAACGGAGAAATGTTTGAGTATTTTCCTTAAATCCACTCTTTTTTCCTGAAATAAATGAGCATCAGCACAACCATCCCTATCATCACGGTCCAGACCGTATAATACCCGTATTCCCAGGCAAGTTCCGGCATGTAGCGGAAATTCATGCCATAGACCCCCGCTACGAAGGTGAGCGGGATGAAGATGGTGGCAATCAGGGTGAGCACCTTCATGATCTCGTTCATCCTGTAGGAAAGGCCCGAGAGGTAGATGTCGAGCATGCCCGAGACCATGTCACGCAATGTCTCAAGCGTATCGATAACCTGGATGGTGTGATCGTACACATCGCGGAGGTAGATCGCCGTCGTCTCTTTGATCAGCGGTGACTCGGAATGCTCAAGAGTGCTGATCACCTCCCGGAGGGGCCATACCGATTTTCTCAGGAAGATCATGTCTTTTTTAAGCCGGCTGATCCGGGCGAGTGACGCCTGCGTGGGATGAAGCACGAGCTCTTCTTCGAGCTCCTCGACCCTCTCCTCGAGCTTCTCCATAACCACGAAATAGTTATCCACGATGCTGTCGATGAGGGCATACGCCAGGTAATCAGGCCCGAATTTCCGTATCCTTCCATCCTTCCTGATCCGTTCACGCACCGGGTCGAAGATATCCCCCACATCCTCCTGGAAGGAGATGAGAAAGGTGTGCCCGATCAGCATGCTCACATGCTCAACCTTCACTTCCTTGTCCCGGTCCAGAAAAGAGAGCATCTTCATGTTGAGGTAGATGTACGATTCCAGATCCTCCATCTTCGGCCGCTGATCGGTATTCAGGATATCTTCAAGGATGAGCGGATGGATGGTGAAGCATTTCCCAAGTTCCTCGATTATTTTGGTATTCCCAAGCCCGTCAACGTTGATCCAGGTCACCGTCTCCGTATCACGGAACGGGAAACATTCTGTGATCTGGTCGACGACCTTCTCCGTGAAGCGAGTCGCATCGTAATCCATGACGGTGATCCGGACCGCTTCCGTTGACGGGACACCTTCGGCATGGATGGTCCCGGGGGGCTGGCCGGCTTTCCTGGAGAGTTTGTGCTTGTGGCGGGACATGGGTATACGACTTTTCTTATCAGAGTCTTTTGGATTATCCACCAATTAAGGATTTGGAGTGCGGACTTCAAAATTTCATTGTACCTGTAAATGAACGCCGTGGGATCGAGCATAGCCTGTTGGATTATTTTTTATTCGAAAAACGGAGGAACTTCCTCCATTCTTACCGTTTTGTCATAAGATACCTTGCAAAAGAAGTGAGGATCCTCCCCGGTAAAGAGACTTTTTTTAACCTCCCGGTCCTACCTCTGATAATACGGAGGTCAGCTATTGCCTCCTTTTATCCGGAGTGGTGCGGCATTCTTATTCCCCTGGTCCAGTTTGCAATCGGACTTATCCTGCTTTTAAAAGGAGCTGATTTTACCGTCAGGGGTGCCGAGAACCTTGCAGGGAAACTCAGGGTATCGTCTACCACGATAGGTCTTACGGTAGTTGCATTCGGTACATCGCTTCCTGAACTTGTCGTCACGTCCGAAGCATTCCGACAGGGTAATTATGCCATCGCCACCGGGAATGTCATCGGCAGCAACATAGCCAATATCGGGCTTGTTCTCGGACTTGTCGGTCTCCTCATGCCTTCGGTGTGCACGCTCCCCTCCTCTCGTCCCCGGCTCCTTGAAAACGCCCTGCTCACGCTGGTGGCAACGGCTGTCTTTATCCTCTTTGCAGTCAGGGGCTATTTCGACATTCTGTCAGGAATAATATTTCTGGTTCTCTTCGCCCTGATACTGCTCCGGATGTGGAAACACAATCCCGATGTGGTCTCCTCCGAGATAACTACAACCCGGTATCCCCTCTTCGTGACTATTGCAGGATTGGTCATGGTGGTTCTTGGTGCCGAGCTGCTCCTCGAAGGAGCGGGGACGATTGCCGAGATATTCGCGATTCCTCCCGCGGTGATAGGGCTTTCCATGGTGGCGGTTGGTACCTCCCTGCCGGAACTCGCAACATCGGTTGTTGCAGCGATTCAAAAGAGGCCTGGGATCTCAATCGGGAATCTTCTCGGGAGCAATATTTTCAATCTCCTCTTTGTCATCGGGCTTAATTCGCTCTTTTTCACCATTCCTGTACCCGATCTGAAGGATATTCTCGTGATGCTTGGATTCACGATAGGAATTTTTATCCTGTTTATACGGAAAATTTGTGAGACACGGATATGGGGTATCCTGCTCCTTGGTGCTTATCTCCTGTATATCCTGTTTTTATATGGGATCATCTGAATCATCTGGCCGCCGTATGTGATTCATTACAAGAGACACCTCGAACCATACCGGTCCTGCAGCCGCAGAGCGGGGAACTCTTCCACGCTGAAGGTATCCATGAGCATGCAATTTCCAATCGATCATTGATAGGCAGTCCATGGATATTGCCGGTAATGACATTGATGATTCCTTTCTTCCCCCGCTTCGCTCCTTTCGGGGAGAACGTTAGGGATAAGGACAGAGCAATGGCAAGGGACAAAGTGGCTCCCAGTGGTGAAGATGGCCCTGAATCCCGGGGGAGGATGGCAAAAATTGGTTCCCGGAAAGTATACCCGCGGGCGAGGTGAGATCGGCACGACTGGGAATGCCAAACATGAAGGCAATCCCCAGAAATCATTGCAGAAACAAAGAGTTTCTGTCTGCTTTTTCCCATGTCTGACGAGGTAACTATCCGTCTCTGTTGAGATTAAAAGGGGTGGGGATTCTATGAAAAAAGTGTCGAGCCTCCACCTGTATCTCACGGGAATTCTTATCTTTTCGGCAGTTCACTTTTATTCATGGATATCCTCCTGCTCTTTTCAGTCATCATCATGGCGCTGCTGATCCTGAATACGATTGTCCTTGTCATGCGAATCAGGGCTGCGCCAGATAAGCCCATCGGAAAGGGGGTAGGCCTTGTCCTGGGACTGGCAATCGGGCTTACCCTCTGGGTACCCCTGACGTACCTTTTCGGAAACCAGAGTGCAGGGATCATCGCGGGATCGATGACAGGGATTATCATTGCTATTGCCCTGGAACTCTACTCAGCCCAGGTAAGGAAGAGACTGGAATCGTAAGACTTGAAATCCTTTTTTATTCCGATGCCCAAGGCAGGGCATTGTAACGCAAGCAGGGATCTCATTTCATAAAGAGACGGAACCATGCTTGAGCTGATCAATGATTAGCGGTATACCTCAGAAGCTTCCTGGAAAAACAGGAAATTCTGGCATTTCCTCTCAGAATCTCTTTCTATAAAGTGTTTGAGGTCTTTTCACGCACAAATATGACAAATGAGTGAACTGCCCGGTTCATTCCTGAAACCAGGCCTATGGCACCATTATTTTAATACCTGTTCAAAGGAGGTAGGGCAGGGTGTTATCCTTTCGGGATGGATACCCAGGAGATAACAGCAATGGATATCAACAGAACTAGGATCAGGGTTGCGTTGGCAGATCGGACAAGAGAGTTGATCATGGCAAGAAAGGCCCTTTATGCTGCCGCAACGATCCACACCGTCACAACAGTCATGCTCATGGCATGGTTTGCTCTCACGCTGCATGTGGTCCTGTCCTGATATCAATACCAGTCACCGCCCTGTCGGAACCGGAAGGTATTCCGTACGGGCGGTATATCCTCATTTCACGCCGCGTTTACCGTTCAGATCTAACCCTTTTGCTATTCATGTAACCAGAAGACTTAGAAATTTTTTATAGATGAACGTCTGAATGACGGTTAATAGCGTGATGATTCGATTATGGATGCCTCCGAAGTTCCTTTTCTCATTAAAGTATGCACATCTGCCACCCAGGCGAAGGATATTGCATGCCACTTAATAGATCAAGATCTCCCCGTAATTATTGACAGACTTGAGGGGATACCATCAGCCTCGATTCAAATAGATAGTCGTACTGGAGAGGCACATATTATTTGTGAAGGCCCGTATTGGCTGGTATTCTCAGATCGAGATGCTCGTGATATCATAGAATCAGAATAAAATGAAAAAATACTGTGTCATAGTGTCGAAGAAAGGCATTGAACCAATACCTACTCAAATCCGGGCTGAGGATTTGACCAGATAATAAGTAGCGATCCAGACCCTCGCCTGTAAACCCAAGTATACCCTTAAGGATTATTCAGAATACACTCTGGGAGAGATCCGACTCCGTGAGCTAACTGGTAAGCCCTTAGGTAAACAGCAGTCGCAATACATGGATGGTAGCATTCATTGAGGAAAACCATTCGAGAACATGGATTTTCCCCTTCAGCAAAAACCTGTACTCCATCCCTCGTAAGGTATTTTCAGGGAATTTATCAGGTTCAATCAATTTTTCGAGAGAGAAGACGTCTCATGATGCAGGGAACAGTTAACCGCTGGTTACTGATGAGAACAAGAACGCTCCAAAACTGCAAAACGTGAATGGTATTATTTCAAATTTCAGGACATTCCCATAGAATAATAAGGGGAGCGGTATATCGCTCCCTTATCTGGTGCTATTATGATAAAGCCCCTCTCTCCAGAAGAACTACGAAACACCTATGATTCCACGCTCGTGGAGTGTAAAAGTACCGCAGAACTGGAACCCCTTGATGGAATTATCGGCCAGGACAGGGCTTTGAAAGCACTCACCTTTGGACTGAATATCAAAGAGAGTGGATTCAACATCTATGTGTCGGGGGTCCATGGAACAGGACGAAAAGCTGCCGTGGAAAAATTTCTCCATGAAATTTCCAAGGCCCGACCCAAGGGAAACGACTGGATTTACGTGAATAATTTCCAGAATCCGTACGAACCGAACGCCATCAGGCTCCCTTCCGGGATGGGGATCGAGTTTAAGGATGACATGACTGCATTCATCGCAGAAGCAAAACGGGTTATCCCAAAAATCTTTGAGAGCGAAGACTACGTAAACCGCCGTGACGCAGCGCTCCAGTCCCTCGAGAACGAGAAGGCCAAGCTCTTTGCCCAGATCGATGCCAGTGCCCGGGAGAAGAACTTCGTCATCCAGCCCGGCCCCCAGGGTCTGCTGACGATCCCTCTGAAGGATGGGACACCGATGGAACAGGAGACCTTCCTTGCCCTTCCGGAAGAGGAACAGCGTGAGTACCAGAAGAAGAGGGAGGAACTCACGGTAGAGATGCGAAACACCTTCAGGCAGCTTCGTGAGCTCGACCAGAAAGGAATGGAAACGGTTGAGCAGCTCAACCGTGACGTGGCACTCGGTGCCATGGGCCACAGGGTAGCCTCTCTGAAGGATAAATATGCACATGTCGCCGAAGTGAATGCTTTTATCGATGCGGTTCAGGTGGATATGGTCGGGAACCTTCCCCAGTTCATGGAAGAAGTCCATCCACCCCAGCAGCCTTCGCCGATCCCAAATCCCCTCTTAAAAGAGCTTGCGTTCCGGAAATACGAAGTGAACGTCATCGTGGACAACTCGGAGAGCAAGGGAGCCCCGATTGTCTTCGAGCAGAACCCAACCTATTCGAACCTCTTCGGAAAAGTCGAGAGGGAATTCCAGTATGGCGTGGTGACAACGGATTTCACGATGATCCGGTCGGGCTCGATTCACAAGGCCAACGGAGGATTCCTGGTTCTGCCCATCGAAGATCTCTTCAGGAATCCGTTCGTATGGGACGGACTCAAGTCCGCCCTCAAGACGGGAACGATCGCTATTGAAGAACCAGCGGAACGGATGGGATACATCACCACGAAAAGCATCAAGCCAGAATCCATTTCCCTTGATCTGAAAGTCGTCCTGATCGGCACCCCGATCATCAACCAGATCCTCTATACGCAAGACCCCGATTTCTCCGAGCTCTTCAAAGTCAAGGCCGATTTTGACTTTGCCATGGAGAGGAATGAGGATAACATACGTAAGTATTCGGCGTTTGTCTGTACGATCTGCGAAAAATATAACCTCAAACACCTTGACCGATCAGCCATGGCCAAGATTATCGAATATGGGTCCCGCCTGGCTGATGACAAAACGAAACTTACCACCCGATTTTCACTGATTTCAGATATCCTCCGGGAAGCAAGTTATTATGCAACCCTGGAAGAGGAGGGAATGGTCGAAGCAAAACATATTACAAAGGCAATCGACGAGAGAACCTACCGGTCAAGCCTGATCCAGGAAAAAATCCGGGAATACATCACCCGCGGTGTCTTCCTGATCGATACAGAAGGGGAGAAAGTGGGGCAGGTAAACGGGCTTTCCGTCATTAGTCTTGGTGACATCGAATTCGGAAGGCCATCCAGGGTTACTGCAAGTATTGGTGTGGGGAAAGGGGGGATCATGGATATCGAGCGTGAAGCGAGCATGGGGGGGCCCAGCCATACCAAGGGAGTACTGATCCTTTCAGGGTATCTCGCACACAAGTTCGCCCAGGACAAACCGCTGAGTCTCAACGCCCGCCTGGTGTTCGAACAGAGCTATGAGGGAGTTGACGGGGACAGTGCATCCAGCACCGAGTTGTATGCAATCCTCTCGGCCCTTTCTGAAATTCCCCTCAAACAGAATATCGCCGTCACCGGGTCGGTGAACCAGAGAGGGGAGGTCCAGGCAATAGGGGGGGTTAACGAGAAACTGGAGGGATTCTTCGAGGTCTGCAAGGCCAAAGGCCTCTCAGGGACCCAGGGTGCCATGATACCCGCAAGCAATGTCCAGAACCTGATGCTGAAAGAGGAGATTGTGGAGGCGGCAAAAGCCGGGAAGTTCAGGATCTACCCGGTAACGACCATCGATGAGGGCATCGAGGTTCTTACCGGGATGAAAGCCGGGAAACGCCTGCCTGACGGGACTTTTGAGCAGGGATCTGTCAACTACCTTGTCGATAAAAGGCTCCGGGAGATGGCAGTGACCTATCGGGAGTACCAGGCACCGGAATCCTGATGAACACCACTTTCTTTTACGATTCTCTCCAGATTCCCAGGTAGACCGGACCTCAAGAGTTCAGTCATTTCTATTTATATACCAGAAAGAGATACGATACTTCATGACAACTGATTCCTGGAAAAAACATAAATCGATCGGTATTCTATCGGTCTTCGTGGTGCTTGCAGCATTGCTCATACTGAGTGGTTGTACGACCCAGCCCACCGGCACCCCCACCGCAACCCCGACCGCAACAACCGTGCCGACCACGACCTTTCCCATCAACGAGGTAGACATGGCAGTGTACAACGAGACAGCCAACAACACGACGGTTGAGATCCCCGTTGGAAGCGGAGGACTGATCGTAAGGCTTGCTGAGAACCCGAGTACCGGCTATTCTTGGAACGCCACGGTAACCTCCGGCCTGACCATCGTCGATGATGCCTATGAGGCGGGTGCCGCACCCCAGGGAATGGTAGGCGCTCCCGGAACCCACTACTGGATCCTTTCAGGCACCGCCGCAGGGCAACAGAAGTTTTCAGCGATCTACATGCGACCCTGGGAGAATGTGACCGGGAGCGAAGACACGTTTGTCCTTAATGTCCTCGTGGAATAAGGCCACTCTCCTCTCTTCTCTCTTTTTTAGTGCAATCTTTTGACAACATCAGAATGCCCGCATCGCAGTTTCTTCCGTAAGCCGGATATGTCCCCCTTGTGTCGATACGTTCCACAATTCCTGGCATCACTGTCCCAGGGTACCCTGCCTTCCGTCAGATTCATTGTTCCTGCGGTGTAAAACGTTCAGATACCAACTCATGAGGAGGTTTGATCCGCCATGGTCCCCCACCCGCATCAATATGTCCACGGGCAATCTGACACGGAATCCGAACGGCTGCACTACCAGGCAACAAAACTTGCGGATCTGCTCCATTGGGACACCCGCTACCTGCCGGGGAGCAGAGTGCTTGAAGCAGCATGCGGTGTCGGTGGGCAGACTGTGATCCTGGCAAAGAACAGTCCCGGCGCACAGTTTGTCTCCGTGGATATCTCAGCAGAATCCCTCCGTCTTGCCGAGCAGCGCATCAGGGAAGAACAGATAGAGAATGTGATCTTCCAGCAGGGGGATGTCTATCGTCTCCCTTTTCCTCCTGAGTCCTTTGATCACCTCTTTATCTGTTTCCTCCTCGAGCACCTCCCCAATCCACCCCGTGCCCTGACAGAGATGAAAAATCTGCTCAAGAAAGGAGGGACGATAACCGTGATAGAAGGCGATCATGGATCAGCACTCTTCTACCCGCAAAGCCTGCATGCCCTCCGGGTGATAGAATGCCTTGTCGAACTCCAGCGGCAGATGGGAGGGAACGCGTTGATCGGGAGGGAACTCTGGCATCTCCTGAACGACGCGGGATTTTCGGGGGTAACGGTATCCCCACGGCAGGTATATGCCGATTCCAGCCGGCCGGATTCTATCGAAGGAGTGAGGAATATCTTCATCTCCATGGTAGAGGGAGTCAGGGAACAGGCGCTTGCAGCAGACCTGATTGATGCAGATACCTGGCACAGAGGGATAAGGGATCTCTACCGTACAACAGAGGGAGACGGATCATTTGCCTATACCTTCTTTAAAGCAACCGCGGTGAAATCCAAATGAATCGTGTTCTGCACGGTGTCCCTGATCCCAGATTTACCTGAGCAGCTGCCTGCCATAATCGATCACGGTCTGGAGGGTTTTTAACCGGGCATAATATTTGTCATCTGACTCGACAATAGTCCAGGGAGCTTCCGCTGTGCTCGTCCGTGAAAGCATCTCGTCTACTGCCTCCTCGTATTCGTCCCATTTTGCCCTGTTCCTCCAGTCCTCATCCGTGATCTTCCACTCTTTCAGCGGATCATTCTGACGGTCCTGGAACCGTTTGAGCTGTTCATCTTTGCTCACCTCAAGCCAGAACTTGATGAGACCTCCACCGCTCCCCACATATGCCTGCTCCATCTCATTGATCTCCCGGTAAGCCCGTCTCCACTCGGAAGGTGTACAGTACCCTTCCACCCGTTCGACCAGGAGACGGCCATACCAGCTCCGGTCAAAGATGGTGATATGCCCGGCTTTCGGGAACCGCTGGTAGAAGCGCCAGAGGTAATGATGATCGAGCTCAGTCTGGTCCGGGCGGGCGATCGATACCACATCGTACCCACGCGGGTTCATCAACCGGACCAGCCGCATGATGTTACCCCCCTTCCCCGCCGCATCCCAGCCTTCATACACGATGATAAGAGGTATCTTCCGCTTATAGAGCAGGTACTGGATATCCCGGACCTTTTCCTGGCACCTGACGAGGTGCTTCTCATATTCCGGCCTTGAATACTCAACCTGAGGGGCAGACTGTCTTTTCACCGTCGTTTTCGGGGGTTTTATGATACCATTCTTCCCGTTGTTCTTCCCCTCCGGTTTTCCACTGCTTTCGATCCGGTCGAGATGCTTTCTCAGACGTTTGATGATAGTTGAGTATACCTTCAGGCAGGTATAATTGCTGTCTGTCGCTTCTACAACCGTCCAGGGTGCATAGGACTTATCGGTTCCCTCGACAAAAAGTTCAATGACCGGCAGGTAGCTGTCGTAATGATGGTGAAAATCCCAGTCACCTTTGGTGATCATCCAGGAGGTGAGAAGGTTTCCCTCCCGTTCATCGAGCCGCCGCTTCTGCTCTTCCTTGCTGATATGAAGGAAGAACTTGATGATGACAGCGCCATCGTCAGAAAGTTGCCTCTCAAAACTGTTGATGGTGTCAATCGAGAACCGTACTGCTGATTTCCAGTCAATGCCGGATACCTCCTCGGCAAGGGACCTGGAGTACCAGCTCCGTGCAAAGATCGCAATCCTGCCTTTCGCCGGGATCCTGGTAAAGAACCGCCAGAGCAGCGGACGAGCCCGTTCCTCGTCGTTTGGCGAGCCGACTGAATGCAGGGAGAACCCGCGGGGATCGATATGCTGGATCAGCTCGCTGATCACCATCGTGATTCCGGATGCATTCCAGCCTTCAACAACGATGATGATCGGCACCCGGTGTTCCCAGAGGGCTCGCGTAAGGACCCCGATCTCAACCTGGAGGGGTTTTATCTCCTTTTCAAACGTTTTATCATCGATCTTTTTCGACAGGTCACACTTTTCAAACATCGCCTCTCCAGGATATAAGAAGGGGATATACCGGAGGAGACTTTAAGGTTGGGAATGCGGATTCGGAGATTATTCCCTGGGAGTCAACGGTACAGCATTGAAGCGAATTGAACGGGAAGGGCTGATGATCCTGAGGAAAAATAAGGGCCGGTTAACAACTGATATCAGGCCCGATATCCAGTGATCGGGCAAGCTTTGCATACCGGCCGGGATTCTGTTCGAATTTTTTCCTGCAGAAATCAGAGCAGAAATAGTATTCCTGCCCCTGGTAGTGGGTTCTGCATGCCGTTTCATCCTCATCGACGACCATGTAACACACGGGATCTGTTGCCATCGTTCCAACCTCCTGGCAGCTGGTGCATTATACAGGAAGAACTATAAAAAAATGCCGCTGCCCATGTCATGTTTGAGGAGGCGGGGCTGACCGATCCCTCCCAAAAAGGATTTTTCTACCCCTCTTGCGGGATGAAAAAGATCCTTTAAGTTCAATGAAATACAGGAGATTCTCTATGGCACTGAAGGAGAACTTCACCAGCGATGAATGGGAGAACCTGATCGGTCTTCCCTATGCAATATCGATGACCATCATGGTTGCAGCCCCGAACGTAATGGGTATATGGGGTGAGACAAAAGCAGCGATGCAGGAACCTGCAAAGCTGGCAGCCAGCAGCGGTAGTGCACTTGTCGGGCTCCTCCTGGCTGAGATGCAGCCAAGGCTGCAGGAACTGATGAAGAAGCAGCAGGCTGCCCTCAAACAGAACCAGGCCGGGTATCGGGCGAATACGATAGAAGCCTGCAGGATGGCCGCAGCTGCGCTGTCTAAGGTTCCTCCCGAAGAGGCGCTGGCGTACAAAAACTGGGTTCTTGCGATCGGCCTCAAGGTTGCAGAGGCATCAAAGGAGCACGGGGTTGCCGTCAGCGATCCCGAAAAAGTGGTTATTGCCGAGATCTCATCGGCGCTGGGTATTACTCCACCGTGATAATCATTCCTTTAAATCAGGAAAAATGAGGAGTACCCCAAGAACCTCTGATGTTCCTGAAAGCTATCCCCTTTTTATAGGGAAATGGCTCCGCCATTTTCAGTCGGTATGATTGTGTTCCGAAAGGGAATCATGTGGTTTTATTGAATGAGAGACTTGGTGCCTGTTCATGCCTGCCTCACCAAAGATCCATGGCACGATTGTCAGAGATCATCCAGGCACCGAATGTTCTTTTTGTAGAATAAAAAATGAATCCACTATTAAAGAGAGGAATATTTTTCATCTTACCCTCCAAGGTTCACTCATTGGCAATTTGATACTGCCAAGGTGAAATCATGGGTAATGCTATTCAAAAAGGATTTATTCTCGTCGTGCTCCTCACCGCGCTTGCTTTCTTTTGTTCACCAGCGATCGCGGAATCTGCAGGCACCCTCACTGTTACGGGTGATGATCTTGTTGATGAAGGAAAATACGAAGAAGCGATCAGCTATTACGATCAGGCTATCGCCCTCGAACCAAGGATGGCCATGGCCTGGGCTGGTAAGGGGGTAGCGTTGAATGAACTGGGACGATATAGCGAAGCCAAGAGTTCCCTCGAAGAGGCTCTGAAGCTCAGCCCGAACTACGCGAAAGCATGGTATCAGAAAGGGATTGCACTCAATGGTCTCACACAATATGAGGAAGCTATCGTTGCGTTTGATACAGCTCTTTCCGTGTATCCGGAATATGGGTATCTCGCGTATTACGGAAAGGCAAACGCTCTTGCAGGCCTGGGCAGATACACCGATGCAATTCAGTGGTATGAAAAAGCCCTTGGTCTTGAGTCCCGATATGCTGAACCTTGGACAAATAAGGGCAACGCCCATGCCGCACTAGGGGATTATCAGAGTGCTCTCGCTGCGTATGAGAAGGCCCTCTCAATAGAACCAAATTATCTCCCGGCTAAGAATGGACTGAATGCTGCTACTGCCAACCTTTCGGCAGGAATGCCAGGAACCCAAGGGATACCGCAACAAACCGGTACCACTGCGATGGTCACAACTACTGCAATGACCACGACTGTTGTTCAGACAACGATGCACAGCACCACTCACCAAACCCCCCAGGGACTCGCTCTTCCGATATGGCTGGCACTCCCGGGTATGGCGTTTGCGGTATACCTCTTAAAGCGAAGAACCTGAAAGGCTTGCATGAACTGATGGTGGCGCTTATTGAGCCATCTCACCATCTTTTCTAAGTTGAAACACTCTGGCAATTGCCAGATACGATACCCACCAAAATTCCCTTTTCAGAAGAAGTCTATCGAGGGGTCACTTGGATACCCTCCCGTTTCTGATAGTGATTCTCTTTTACCGGGATACCTTGATCCATGGAATCCTGGGACATTTTTCTACACAAAAAACAGTTACCCTCCATTCAGGCACTGATCAAGGGCTCCGCTGCTGATCATCTCATTAAAAATGACCTCAGGATCGAAGTCACCAGAAGGGGTATAGGTCCGGGGTTGATACGAGAGGATCGCCCTCATCCTCCTCCTGACCTGGCGGTTCCGCAGACGGACAAGGTCCCGCTGTACTGTTACCTCGACGAGACCGGAACGAAAGGAGCGGGAACATGATGGGCAGAGCACCAGGAGATACTTCTGGAGATCGGTATGGGGGGTCTCCACAGAAAGAGCGGAACCTATGGTGTGAATATCAAGGAGTGCAAGAGGGTATTCCAGACTGCAGTTCTCACACCTGCATCCCGTTGCAATCTTCAGCTCCCTTGCCTTTTCCGGGTATAGCTCGAGGTATCCTTGCAGATCCATGATCAAGTAACTTTCCATGATCCGGGGAGGATAAATTGTTTCCTGCTCCCAAGCTTCCCAATCCCCGGGAGACGGACGGGAGCATCATGCACATCAGGATTCCAGAAATTTAAGAACAATCACCACGATAGCTAATACGGATACGACCGGGGCAGCCATGCACAAGGAAACCCGTTTTTACTCAGGACTGAAGCTTGCCGCCTTGATACTGTGTATTGCGGGTATCGTCATACCATCTGTCACAGGTGCCGAAACAACCGGGGAAAATATCGCTGATCTCCCGAATACGACCCAAACACTCTCTCCCACTCAGGCCATGCAGGGAGAGGATCTGGCAAATAATACCACCAATGTCACTGTTCCTTACACCCAGCCAATGGATTTTTCCAATCCTCCCCAGATCATGCTTATGCCGGCAAGAGTCCTGGACCTTACCAGCACCATCTTCGGTACTGCTCTTCCGGGCTCCGTCAATGCCACCATTACAAGCCTTCAATGGGACTGGGGGGACAATAGTTCCATCGAGCTGCATGAGTTTCCCCATTCCCACACGTACCCCCGTCCAGGCTCGTATACCCTTAGGATCACGGCATTCCAGTCAGATGGGCTGAACACCACCAGGACAATCCTTATTACCGTCGATGAACCAGTTGCTGTTCCTCCCCGGGAACCGATGAATATATCGATACCTGGTACTTCCACAAGTGAACCTGGCCCGGCCAATGGACCAGTACTCACCCTGCTTGAGCCGGTGATCGATGGTATGAACGTGACCGTGAACGGGAATCTCAATGCCGGATCACCTGGTGTTACCATCTCATCGGTGAGTATTGACTGGGACGAAGGGAATGTCACGAATGTAACTGACCTCCCGGCAACCTACCGGTATGCGGCACCAGGGATATTTACCATCAACATTACGGCTATCCAATCAGATGGGCAGACAATCACCAAAGGGATTACTGTTGATATACAATCAGAAGATCCCGGTCCTCCGGGACTCCCTGCTGTCTCAACTCCTCCCCCGTATGGTCAGCAGGTATATTTGATAATCCTCTCGACAGCGGCGATTGTTATTATTGGATTGGTGCTAGGTCAGCGGCTGTTCCAGAAAAGAAGGGAAGATCCCCGGATGGCTGACATCCCGGAGGCAGTCTCCCTGCAGGAGAAGATCTACTACGAGGCAAAAGGGAAGGGAGACCTGACCACCGCCTCTGCAAGCGCCCATATCTGTGCCCAGATGTTCCGCGCCCTGGCAGAGAAGTCTCCCGAAAAACGGGGCCTCTACCTGGATCTGGCAGAGAAGTGGGAGACTATTGCAGCAACCACCGGAAAGACAGGTGTCGCTGAACCTTATCCGCAAAAATCTGGTGGCGTCGCTGAAAAGATGCCTTCCAGACGGGAACTTGAAGCAATCTGTCAGGGGACTGATGTGACGCTTGAAGTCATCGAATCTGTCCTCCAGGTTGCGATGGAGATCGGCAGAGAGGGGAGAGAGGGGCAGGCAGTCGGGACCTCGTTTGTGGTCGGGGATACCGATGCGGTGATGACCAATTCCCGGCAGTTCGTCCTGAATCCGTTCCAGGGTCATAAAGAGGCAGAACGGCAGATAACCGAGAACGGTATCAAGGGGAACATCAAGGAATTTGCCCAGCTGGACGGGGCATTCATCATCTCGGGAGAGGGGATCGTCGAATCCGCCGGACGATATATTACCGTTGACATGAGCCAGGTGAAAGTCCCGGACGGGCTTGGATCACGCCACTCGTCCATCGCGGGTATTACCCTGGTGACCAGCTCCATCGGGATTGTCGTCTCCCAGAGTGGCGGCCTGATCACCATTTTCAAGAAGGGCAGGATCGTCAAAACGATCGGGTCGTGAATCCTGATAATCAGAGGAGGCCTTTCCTCCATCCAATACTACAAATAGGATAACCTCCTCCACTGTCATTTATCAGAGGAGAGAAACAGTCATGGAAAAAATGTACACCCTTCCAAAACTACCCTACGACTACAGGTCACTTGCACCGTATATTTCTGAAGATCAGCTGACGCTCCATCACACGAAGCATCACCAGGCCTATGTGACAGGGGCAAATGCCATCTTCGAAAAATACGACACGTTCCGCAAAGAGAAGACCGATTTCAATGTCAAGGCGATGGCAAAGGAGCTCTCCTTCCATATCGGTGGAAACAGGCTCCATGCGCTGTTCTGGAAGAACCTGGCACCGGCAGGAAACGGGGGCGGAGGCCTGCCCAAAGGGGATCTGGCAAAAGCGATCGATGCCGAGTTTGGTGGATTCGACCGGTTCAGGAAGGAGTTCTCCACCGCTGCAACGAGTGTTGAGGGATCAGGCTGGGCGGCACTCAGTTACTGCAACGAGAGCGGAAGACCGCTGATCATGCAGATTGAGAAGCACAACCTGAACGTATTCCCCGGGTACCCCCTCCTGATGGTCCTGGATGTATGGGAGCATGCATACTACCTGGACTATCGGAACGACAGGGCAAAGTTCGTGGAAGCATTCTGGAACATCGTCAACTGGGACGAGGTGGGAAAGAGACTGGCTGGTGCCGTGAAGAAATAATTCTTTTTTTCGGGAATTTTTTTCCATCCTATGTTCTGGTGAAGGTCGTCCGATCTCCTGAAGCATCGGGGCTGTTTTCAGGGTATCCTTCCCGTTTGAATACATCCCGGGCACTACCAGATGCGTGGAGTTATCATCCGACAGGAAAGAAAGAGATCAGAGGCCTCCGGGCCATTGGAGAGGAGAGCATGATCATCGATGCACGGGTACGACCCGCTTTTAAAAGCCTGACCCAGGTCCTGGCATCGGAGCCTGGCGCCCGGCCTCCGGTCAAACGAAGTCCATTGGTAAGCGGGTATGAACGCACTCCGTCCATGACACAGAAATCATGGGAGCTGTTCCTGGAGGAGATGGATGCAGCGGGGATTGACAGAGGGATACTGGTTGGCCGGCAGGCTGGGCACCGGACGATCCTGAATGACGATATCGCTGAACTCCGTGACCGGTATCCCGAACGGTTCCCGATCGCCCTTGCGGGGATCAACGGGGCTGATGTCGATGCAGGGGTCAGGGAGATCGAGCGGACGCTCGGGGAGATGCAGTTCCAGGGGATCGCGGTCGATCCCGGGTGGTGGGTTCCGGCCCGGTATGTTGACGACCCGAAAAATTATCCTCTCTACCAGAAGTGTGAGGAACTCGGCGGAGTGCTCTACCTCACCTGCAGCCTGATGCAGGGGCCGGATATCTCGTATGCCGAGCCCTACCGTATCCAGCGGGTTACAAACGCGTTTCCCGATCTCCAGATTGTCGTGGTTCATGCTGCATTCCCTTACACGAGCGAGATGATAGGCGTCATGATCGCCAATGCCCCGCTTGGCAACCTCTGGGTCATCCCGGACTTCTTCCAGTTCATTCCCGGATTTCCCGGTGCCCGGGAATGGGTGGACGCTGCCAATCATTTCCTCGGGGACCGTATCCTCTATGCCTCCTCGTACCCGGTCCGACCCCTCGCCCAGAGCCTCGCAGAGTTTCAGCGGTTCTCCTATCGGCCGGACGTGCTCGAAAACATTCTGTCCGGTAATGCAGCACGTCTATTCGGGATACCGTGAGAGGGTGACAGGATGATCCTCATGGACGAGACAATAAAAGCAGCGCTGCTCTCGGTCGGGACCGTTGATATCGAGGAGACCCTGCTGCCTCCCCCCAGGACATCGACGGCCGGGCCGGGGATGGGACTCCAGAATGTATTCTTCTCGTCCGGAGGTCTTCGTGTCAGGCTGGAAGTGAACCGGGACTCTCCCCTCAGGATGATCCGGAAAGACGATCATGTCGTGATCATCCGGGACAATAAGGAGCTGGCGGAAGGGATTATCGAGGAAGTGGTCGCTCACTGCCCCGGCCAGGTCTATATCACCGTCAGTGAGCGCTGCATCTACAACTGCCAGTTCTGCTCGGTCCCGCTCTCAAAGGGAAAGATCAAGACCAGGGAGGAGATCCTGGCCATCGTTGAGAGAGCAGCACAAAATGGGAAATTGAAGGTCATCGCCCTGACCTCTGGTATCGCAACATCACCGGATGACGAGATTGATCGGGTGGCAGACATCGTCAGATCGCTTGCCCCCTACCAGGTCCCGATTGGTGTCGCGGTCCACCCTGCAAAAGATTCCTCCAGGAAGCTGAAGGAGGCGGGGGTTAGTGAAGTGAAATACAGCGTCGAGACCATGGATCCGGAGATCTTCGACCGTATCTGCAGGGGGAGGAAGGGGCACACGCTCGAATTTATCCTGGAATCGTTACGTGAGGCAGTCGGGGTCTTTGGCAGAAACCGTGTCTCGACGAATATCATTATCGGCCTTGGCGAGACGGACGAATGCGTCCGGAAGGGGGTGGAGTATCTCGCAAAGATGGGAGTTATTGCTGTCCTCCGCCCGATCTCCATCTCACCTATGAGAAAAGAAGCACTTGCACATGCGGTCCGGCCGAGCCCCGAACGACTTTTGGAACTCACCACGATGACACGGGAGATCCTCAGGAAGTACGGGCTTTCCACCAGGGAGTCACAGACCATGTGCCTGGCATGTACCGGCTGTGACCTCACGCCGTGAACACGGCTTCAATGCCGGGCTGCTCTCTTCTGCGACAGGGAATACCCATTCAAAAAGGATTGAGAGCAGGTGCTCAGTCCGGGACCTGAAAAATATCGCCTCTCTGTTAAGTCAGCCCGATGGTCACATTTCTCCTCTCATATCATGAGGAATCCATCCGGTGCGAGACTGGTAGCGAGCATTACCATGTTTATCTCCTGATGCTCCGTCCAGGTCCCAGCCCTGCGGTTCTCTACATCCAGCCAGAACCGCTCGATCTCCTCCGCGAGAGGCAGATATTCACGTAGTTCTGCAACCATCCGGTGCAGGGAACCTTCCGATCCAAACACAGCCGGGTTCCCCTCAATCATTCCGGACAACCCTTCAAGCCCTTTCACCCCGATCGAGAGACCGAGCTCCCGGAAGGCGAGGCGGTATCCGGCAGGAAGCTGGAGGAGCCTGCTCCCGCCAACCGTCCGCATCCCCCTGATGGCTGACTCCACGACGCCCTCCATCAGATCGGGGTGATCAAATCCACCCTGCACCATCAGCTGAGCAATCCGTGAGGCATCGAACAGGAGGCCCCCGATGCCGAGCGGATCATCAGTCAGCCAGTTCCGCCCTTGACCTATATCCCTCATATCAACAATCTCATCGCAAAGGGCCGGCAGGGATACTGGTGGTTCCGGAATTGAGTCCACCGCCATCTGCAGCTCGCAGTACGTGACCAGGCCGTCGAGGGGATCATGCAAGCCCATGGACGGGACGAGCGGATACGAGAGATCGATGCTCATCTTCCAGACCATCCTTTTCGGCCCTCCTGCGGCGGGGACGTAGGTGAACCGGGCATGGGCAGTCTTTGCCAGTTCCACCGCCCACCGGACATACACCGGATCCCTGGTAACCCGGCTTACGCGGTTGAGGGCATGCATCCATTTCGTCAGGTAGTGGTAGTACTGCCCGTCCTGGTCCCATTCAAGCCGATCATCGAACGGTTCGCCCGACATGCGTTCGTTCAGTTTTTTCCCAATCCGGAGACCCCCGATGGTCGGATGGAGTTCGCCCTGCTGTTCATGAAGGCCGCTGATCCAGCCGTTCCGAGGGTCGTCATCACGGTGCCGGCCGAGGACATGGTGCACCTGGTCGACAAGGCGCAACGCAAGGTCCCTGTATACTGCATCATGTGTCCGGTGATACAGTTCGAGGTAGTTGCATACCGCAAACGCATCTGTCCAGAGATATCGTCGCGGAGAAGGCAAAGGCGGATCAAGCCCGGTCATGCGGGCATACTCCTGCATGATCCTGTGTACACGGGAAGTGGGATCGGGTCTGGTCATGATAGGGCCTTGTTATCTGATGAACGGAAGAAATTCAATTTTTTCCCTGTTGACGGGCTTTGTTTCAGGCTAACCTGCTCTGTTCCCCCCCTGGACAACCGGATACCTGATCATCCCGGTATGCAGAATCCCCGATCCCGGCAGGCTGACCTGTTCGACAACGGTAAACCCAAAGTGCTCGTACAGACCGATGTTCTTCTCGTTCTGGGTATTCAGATAGCAGGCTATCTGCTTCCTGTCCATCCAGTCAAGCATGGGCCGGATCAGCTTCCCTCCATATCCTTTTCCGTGGAGGCGAGGATCAACCCCGATGAAGAAGAGGTAGCAGTGGCGGCCGAGAACGTGCTTCTTGTGGTAGGCATCGACCTCATCTGCAAAGGCAAGAAGCCGTTTCATGGCATCCTTCGAAAGCCCTTTCTGCAGCGCCATCCCCCCTGACCGCATCGCCCTCCAGAACGTCACCTCCGACCGGTCCGAGGGAAGCCAGACGGCAACTCCCTCAAGGTTGGGGGATGTGGCATACACCCGGCCGTAGTTCAGGCCGTAACGGAGGTGGAATGCAAAGATGTGCCTTCCCTGCTCTTTCCTGGTATTGTCGTCAGGGAGGACATGCGTCAGCTTGGCATCGTTGAAGAACGCATCGACGAGCATTTCGCTTACCGGTCCGATCTGTTCTTTGGAAAGACGGATAATGGCCTCAGATGGTTCAACCATATTCCCTTCACGAAAAGAAAATAGCGATCTTTGGTATATGATTCCTCCGGCACGATTCTTTTAACGTTAAGAGAATTCAACCCCTAGAGAAGCATACTCATGAAGTTCAGCCATGAAGTCATGGATACCTTCCTGGGGATCGGGGTGGCCGAAGGCACTATCCGGTCCGTGCAGATTGCCCAGGAGAGTCCGGGGCTCGAAATCCTGAAACGGGAGACCATCCAGGAGATGAAATCACGGTACACCCTGGAACTGGTGAAAAACGAACCGGTATTCAGGGCATACCGGGACTTTTTCTGGAGCGTGGGCGTCGATCCCACGAAGACCCGGCCTGCATCAGAAGCCCTCATCAGGAGGATCCTGTCCGTGGGAAAACTCCCGAGGATCAATACCGCCGTTGATGCCTACAACCTGGCCTCGGGAGTTTTCCC
>Ga0209200_1000318_pt1 | contig 54252 bp, 54 predicted proteins | sample AD_UKC033_MetaG_FD_184406 | JGI IMG/M metagenome (GOLD analysis project Ga0209200, IMG submission 184406) | Active sludge microbial communities of municipal wastewater-treating anaerobic digesters from USA - AD_UKC033_MetaG (SPAdes) (version 2) | ecosystem: Engineered > Bioreactor > Anaerobic >... | reverse complement strand
TAGGTGATAACCTCATCCTTGCCCTTCATGGCGTTGAGCTCGTCCACGTCCGCACCCACCACGAAGTTGTCGTCCTTGCCGCTCAGGATGACCATGCCTCTGATGGTCCCGTCCCTGCCGACCTCATCGAGCAGGCCAGCTATCTCCGCCAGCAGGCCGCTGCTGACCTTGTTCACCCTGGAGTCGGGGCAGTCGATGGTGACGACCGCCACACCGTTGTCTTTCTTTTCAAAGCTCAGATTCTTCATGACGTCCGCCTCCCTCATGCGTTGGCATTTTCAAAGATGATGGCATTGCCCAGGGCGCCGGCTCCGCACCCGGCCACGACGCCGTACTGCCGGTCCTCGTCGATCATGCGGTTGACGCACGTCGTGATGAGTCTGCCGCCCGTAGCGCCGAAGGGGTGGCCGAGGGAAAGCGAACCGCCATGGATGTTGAGCCTGTCGTAGTCGATCTCGCCCACGGCATCGTCGAGACCGAGTTTGTCGCGGGCGAACTCCTTCGAGGCAAGGCACCTGACATTGCCGATGATCTGGGAAGCAAAGGCCTCGTGGATCTCGAAGACCCCGATATCGGAAAGTCTCAGGCCCGCCTTGCCCAGGGCAGCCGGGATGGAGAAGGCCGGTCCGAGGAGCAGTTCCTCCACGAGGTCCTGGCCGGTATAGGCATAGGACGCGAGGAATGCCTTGGGCTTCAGGCCGAGATCTTTTGCCTTGTCCTCGCTCATGACGAGCACCGCGGAGCCGCCATCGGTCAGGAATGAGGAGTTCGCGGCGGTGACGCTGCCGTATTTCTTATCAAAGGAGCCCTTGAGCTTGGAAACTTTATCCATGGTGGTTTCCTTCTTCGGGCCGTTGTCCGTCTTGACGACCGCATCCTTTCCCGGCACCACGACAGGTACGACTTCTTTCCTGAACACCCCGTCCTCCTGGGCCTTGAGGGCACGCTGGTGGGAGAGCACGGCGAACTCGTCCTGCTCCTGGCGCGATATGCCCATGCGTTTGGCCAGGATCTCTGCGGTCTGCCCCATGAGCAGGCCCGTGGCATACTCGGAAACCGCCGGCCGCTCGGGAAGCACGAAGTCCAGGGGCGTCATGCCCCTGAGGTGCCTGAGGGTGTCCTTGAAACTCTTGGGCTTGTGGTACATGGTCATGTCCAGGATGAACCTGCGGAAGCGCTTGGAGACCTTGATGTCGGCATCCGAGAAGCTCTCCACGCCGCCGATGACGATCACGTCGGCATTGCCTGTCTCGATGAGATTGGCGCCGTTGGTGAAGGCCGCATTGGCCGATACGCACGCAATGGTGCAGGTATGCGCGGGCACCTTCTTGGGGAGCCCGGCGCCGAGGGCCACCTCGCGGGCGACATTGGTGGTTGCGATGTCCGTTGCCACGCACCCCATGAGGACGTGGTCTATGTCTTCAGGCGAAACGCCCGTCTTCGCCAGAAGCCCCTTGACCGCATACCTGCCGAGTTCCCACGCCATGATGTCGTAGTACCCGGTCCCCGATCTCTGGAACGGCACGCGGCACCCGTCTATGATCGCGATCCTTTTTCCCGTCTTCGATCTTTCAGCCTTTCTTGCCATACTCCCTCCAGATTATCTTGATGTATCCTCCACCGTGCTGATCGTATCAGGAGGACATACGGACGGGCCGTTCACCCCCATGCACGCGCGCAGGCGACCGGCCCGTCCGGCATATCAGAAGTCGGAAATCTCCAACCCAGCCGCCTCTCTCCCTAAAGACCGAGCTGCCGCGATATGATGAGCAGCATGATCTCGGACGTTCCCGCATAGATGGTCTGGACCCGGGCATCCCTGAACATGCGGGCTATGGGGTATTCCTCCATGTACCCGTATCCGCCGTGGAACTGCACGCACTGTCCCACCACCCGGTTGAGCATCTCGCAGATCCAGTACTTGGCCATGGAGGCCTTCTTGACGTCCTTCCTCCCCTCCAGGTGGTCTATGAGGAGGCTCTCCAGGAAGGCCCTTCCGACCTCGACTTCGGTGGCCATCTTCGCGAGCTCGAAGGAGATGTACTGGAAGCGGCTGATGGGCCTCCCGAAGGCCTCCCGGGTCTTGGTGTATTCGATGGTCAGGCGGAGGGCCTCTTCGGCCCCCACCTGTGATCCCATGGCGCACACGAGACGTTCCTGCTGGAGCTTCTCCATGAGGAAGTAGAACCCGTGCCCTTCGGCGCCCAGAAGGTTCTTCGCCGGGACCCTGCAGTCGACGAAGGACATCTCGGAGGTATCCTGCGAATGCAGGCCGATCTTGTCGAGCTTGCGCCCCTTCTCGAATCCTGGTGTGCCGTCCTCCACCACGATGAGCGACATGCCCTCGTAGGGGGACGCCGCGTTGAGGTTGGTCCTGGCCGCCACGATGACCAGATCGCAGTTGATGCCGTTGGAAATGAAGGTCTTTTGTCCATTGATGACGTAGGAATCACCGTCCTTGACCGCCGTGGTGCGTATGGCGGCAAGGTCGGACCCGGTCCCCGGTTCCGTCATGGCGAGTGCGGTGATGCAGTCACCCGTGACGCATCCCGGAAGCCACCTCTGCTTCTGCTCGTCGTTCCCGTAGGTGAAGAGATAGGGCACGATGATGTCCGAGTGGAGGGGAAAGAAAAATCCGCCGCAGTGCGTCCGTGCGAGTTCCTCTGCCAGGATGAACGAGTAGAGAAAATCCGCTCCGGAGCCGCCGTACTCCTCGGGCAGCCAGGGGCAGAGGAAACCCTGTGAGCCGAACTTCTTCCAGGCATCCTTGGGGACGATCCCCTCCTTTTCCCACAGATCCGCATGGGGCGTCACCTCCTTTTCGAAGTAGCGCCGCACCGATTCCCGGAAGATCTGGTGCTCCCCGGTATAATACTTGTCCAGCAATGACATGAACCCTCCCCACTTCACGCTAGAGTGACTTCAACTGGCCCTCGGCATAGAGCCGTCTGAGCTCGCGCTTGTTGAACTTGCCCACGCTCGTCTTGGGCAACTCGGGCAGGATGATGAACTCGTCGGGTATCCACCAGGAGGCCTTGACCTTGTCCTTGAGGAAATCCTTGAGCTCGTCAGCGTTCACGCTCTGTCCCGGGGATGCAACCACGCAGGCCAGCGGGCGTTCCTGCCATTTGGGGTGGGGCACCCCGATGATGGCGGCCTCCATGACCTTGGGGTGCGCCATGATGAGGTTCTCCAGGTCCACCGACGAGATCCACTCGCCCGCGCTCTTGACCAGATCCTTCTTCCGGTCGACGAGGCGCACGTAACCCTCTTCGTCGATTGTCCCGACATCACCCGTGTGGTACCACCCGTCCCCGAAGGTCTCCCTGGACCGCTCGGGGTCCTTGTAGTATTCATTGGCGATCCACGGCCCTCTCAGGCAGATCTCGCCCCACTCCTTGCCGTCCATCTTCACTTCCTGACCCGAGTCGTTCACGATCTTCATCTCGAGGCCCATGGCGATAATGCCTATGCTCGTCTTGAGATCGTACAGCTTCTCTGCAGGCCAGTCCTTCATGTAGCTCTTGGGGATGGCCGCCGTGGCCAGCGGCGTGGTTTCGGTGGATCCATAGGCCTGCTTTATGGGGAACCCGTACTTTTCATTGAGATCGATGAGGAGCTGTCTGGGGATGGCCGCTCCGCCGCTGGCAATGGTCTTGAGCGAGCTGAAGTCGTGCCACCCTCCCTTCTCGAGGTAGTCGTGCAGGAGAAGCCAGATGGTGGGAACCCCTGCCGTGAATGAAACCTTTTCCTCCGCTATGGTTTTGCAGAGCTTCTCCATGTTGATGACTTCCCTTCCCGGCAGGACCTGCTTGCAGCCGGCACCGACCGCGGCAAAAGGTCCGCACCAGGCATTGGCGTGGAACATGGGCACGATGTGCAGGACACAGTCGGCCTCGCTGGCGCCGAAGGTCACGGCCACGGCATAGGTGTGGAGCACGAGGGCCCGGTGGGAATACACCACCCCCTTGGGGTCGCCGGTGGTGGCGGAGGTGTAACAGATCATGGCCGGATCCCACTCGGAGAGGTCGGTGGGGAAGTCGTACTCCTCGGGGAACTGGGAGATGAGCTCATCGTACATGATGAGACCGGGCAGGTTCGACGCCGGTTTCTTGCCCGTGTGGGAGAGCACGACGATGTGCTTGACGGTCTCGAGCCGGTCGCGCACCAGTTCCACGAACATGAGGAGGTCCTCGTCCACGAAGATCACCTGGTCCTCGGCATGGTTGAGGATGTAGCTCAGGTGGTTCTGCGGCAGCCTGAAGTTGGCCGTGTGCAGCACCGCACCGTAGCAGGGCACGCCGAAGTAGAGCTCCAGGTGCCGGTGGTCGTTGAGCGCCACGCTCGCCACCCGGTCACCCCGTTTTATACCCAGCGACTTGAGGGCATGGGCGAGCTGGCACGTCCTCTTGTAGAAATCTGCGTAGGTGTAGCGGTGCACGATCTCGGGAAAGACGGAGACGATCTCTTTCTTGGGAAAATACTTGGCAGACCGCAGCAGAAACGTCCTGAGCAGCAGGGGAAAATCCATCATGGCAAGAACCTCCGTGACATATGTATGTTTGTATTACAATACTAATATATGCATTTTTTGCCCACGGGGGCAAGCGGGATTTTATCTAGGATAAACAACGGGAAGGACTGATCTGGCCTGGAGGGAAAAGGCGCCGGTTCCCTGGTGGGGTGTGAAGGACTCCATGACCAGGGCACCGGCGCCCGGGACTGAGGTCCAGCAGAGGCCCTCAGCGCCTGTGCTGGCTATTCGTATATCTTCTCCTCCTCGGCGTCCGCTCCGACGGCGTCGGCCTCCACGTCGCGGACATCCTCCTTGGAAAGCGTCTTGAAGTATTCCTTGTACCACTCGTTCTGCACGATGAGCTGCATGATCTCGTTGCTGCCGACCCAGATCATGGAGAGTCTGATGTCGCGCACGATACGTTCCAGGGGGTACACATTGGTGTAGCCGATGCCGCCCACCACCTGCATGCACTTGTTCGCGATCTCCCAGGCTGCCTCGGTGACGAACTTCTTGGACTCGGAGACGAGGCGCCGCACCCGGTTGGGGTGTGCCCGGCCTGAATCCACTGCCAGGCAGGTGGAGTATACCATGGAACGGGCGGCATCCAGGAGCATGACCGCATCCGCCACCTTGAACCCCACGGCCTGGAACATCTGGATGGGAAACCCGAAGGCCTTGCGCTTCGAGGTATAGCGGGTCGCGATCTCGATGGCCGGCCGCACCGAACCCAGCGTCATGGCCGCAGTGCCGAGCCTCTCGGGGATCATCATGCGCACAAACACGTCGAAGCCGCCGTTGATGCCGTTGAGCGCATAGCGCTCGGGAACCCTCACGTCCTTGAGCACGAGCCGGCCGGCGCCGCCGCCCCGTACCCCCATGAGGCCGTAGATGTACTTCGATTCCACGCCCGTTGTCCGGGGCACCATGAAAGCGGTCATGCGCTTGTGGGGGGGTGCGTCGGGGTCGGTGACCGCATAGACGAGGAACCAGTCCGCCCCCTGGGCGCCCACGATGAACCGCTTCTGGCCGTTGATGACCCAGTCCCCGCCGTCCTTTTTCGCATAGGTCGTTGCCCCGAAGAAATCCGAGCCGCCCCTTGGCTCGGTGAGGCCCTCTGCCGCGAAGGTCTCCCCCTTGAGCAGGGGGACGACGACGGCCTGCTTGAGCTCGTCATTGCCGAACAGGGTAACGGCCTCGCACACGATGTCGGCTCCAACTCCCCAGAGGCAGGCCAGGGAGTAGCTCGCCACGCCGATCTCCTCGGCTACGATGGAATCGTCCACCCAGGTGAGCCCCCTGCCGCCGAGCTCTTTCGAAAGCCGTATCCCCAGCAGGTTTCTCCTGCCCGCCTCCTCCAGGTACTCACGGGGAAACTGTATCTTCTCCGCATCCATATCGAGGATGAGCTGCTTGGGGACCCACTTGGTAAAGGCCCTGGCCTCGTCGCGGAGCTTTTTCTGCGCATCGGTCATGATATAATCGAACATGTCGGCCTCCATCGGTTATAACGATTTGTTGTAATATTATCCTTTTTTGTTATATTCCTGTCAAGGGCCTTGCCTGTTGTAGAGAATGGGCTTGCATTTCCGTCGGGCGGTCCTCTACATGGGAGATCGGTATGGGGTTCAAGGAGATCGGGAAGAAGATCCAGCAGGCACGCGAAGACAAGGGGCTCACCCAGGTGGAGCTCGCCCAGGCCCTGGGCATCACCCAGGCGGGACTGTCCAACTACGAACTGGGCAAACGCAGGCTCTATCTCCACCAGATCGAGCAGATAGCCCGTACCCTGGGCAAGGACCTCGAGTATTTCATCGGGGCGGAAAACGCAGGGTCTGCAGGCACGTCAACGCCCGCGAGGGATCGGGTCATCCGTCGCATAACGAATATGGAGGGCGACGAGCTCAAGGACCTCGAAGATTATCTCGACTTCCTTGCATGGAGGAGACATCATGGCTGAACTCAATGCAATGCAGGTCAAGCGGGTGGACCGGGCCAGGTCCTTTGCGAGGGAGATACGTCCCCTGCTCGATAAACCGCTGGACAAGACAGCCCTGGCACTATCCATCTTCACCGCATTCGCGCAAAAGGGATACCATGCCCTGCTGATCCCCAGGCACTTCGGGGGAAAGGGAATCGATCATCTGAGTGCGGGCATCATCTATGAGACCCTGAGCTATGAACTTCCAGGCACGCTCTACGGCCCCCTGACCTCGGCCCACTGTGCCTTCATGATCATGAGCGGCGCACAGAACGACTTCCATGAGGACCGCTTGAAGGCCATCGCCCGTGAACACGATCCGGCGGGATTCTGCCTGACCGAGGAATCCGCGGGCTCGGATATAACAGCCGTACGCACCCTGGCCTACAAGCAGGGGAATTCATACATTATCACCGGCAAAAAGAGCATCGTCATCAACAATACCATCGCACAGACCCTCATCGTGTTCGCAGCCATGCCCCCGGCCGCCGGCAGGGCATCGCTGAACGCCTTTGTCGTGGATGCGAATCTCCCAGGGATATCACGGGGAGATCCTTATGACACGATCGGGTTCTCCAGCGGCGTGATGGGCTCCGTGGTGTTCGATGACGTGCGTGTCCCCGATGTTTGCCTTCTCGGAGAAGCAGGAAGCGGCTATTTGCTCTTCATGGAGACCCTGGACAAAGGCCGGCCCCTGGTGGCGGCGAGCTGCACCGGGGAGGCACAGAAGGCCCTCGACCTCACCATAGAGTATACGAAGAAACGCGAACAGTTCGGTAATTCACTCAATTCTTTTCAGGTTATTTCCTTCAGCCTGGCCGAGCATGCCACGGAGATTCATGCCGCAAGGCTTCTCTATCGGGATGCCCTGAACCGCATCGACGAAGGCAGGCCCTTCACCATGGAGGCCTCCATGGCAAAACTCCATGCCGCACAGACCCTCATGGATGTCGCTGCCTTCGGCGTGGAGATCATCGGATACCGGTCAGTAACTGAGAAGAACGAGCTGTCCGGCATCTACCATGACAGCCGGCTCATGGGGGCCATCGATGGAACCGCAAACGTGCAGAAGATGGTCATCGCGTCGCAGCTCTGATATAGAACCTTCGGAATAGACCCCTGAACCAGAACAGGGAGATGCCGCCACCATGAATACAGTGTCCTGGAAAGGATATCTGAGCGTCACCACTGCCGCCATCCTGTGGGCATCGTGCGGAACAGTGGGCAAGGCACTCTTCAACGCCGGACTGTCACCGTTCATCCTTGTCCAGACTCGGGTGACGCTGGCAGCAGCGATTCTCCTCATTGCCTTCATCCTGTTCAGACCCTCTCTTCTCAGAATAAAGTTTCGCGACACCGGGTACTTGATGCTCTTCGGTGGCTTCTTCCTCGCAATCATGCAGCTGTCATATTTCATGGCAATCAGCAGGATCCATGTGGCCGCGGCCATCCTCCTCCAGTACCTCGCACCATCGATGGTAGCATGTTATTCATTTATCTTCTGGAAAGAGCGCGTCACTCCCCTTAAATTGGCTGCTCTCGTCATGTCGCTCATAGGCTGTTATCTCGTCGTGGGCGGATTCGACATCACCCTGCTGAAGTTGAACCGGGCCGGTATCGCATGGGGCCTCATGTCAGCCCTGGCCTTTGCATCCACCACGCTGCTTGGAGAAAAGGTTATGCACAGATACAATCCCTGGACAGCGCTGACCTATGGTCTCTTGTTCTCATCTCTTTCACTGAATATCGTACACCGCCCCTTGAGCGTAATGACACAGTCATTCACTCTCGTCTCCTGGGCAGCCGTATGCTACATCGTCATCATCGGCACGCTGATCCCCTTCGGGTTGTACCTCACAGGCGTAAACTACATCAGGTCGACCCGTACCATAATAACTGCAACCCTTGAGCCCATTGCCGCTGCCTTCCTGGCCTTTTTCCTCCTTGGAGAAGCATTCGCGCCTCTGCAGATCGCAGGGGGCATCACTGTCCTCGCAGCCATCATATTACTCCAGAGGGAACGCGAGCAGGACGAACTCAGCCCCGAGGCCATCCGGAGCCGATCAACAGATCAGGGCGAGATGTTCCAGGGGTGATTCTCCCAATCCCCTCAGGAGAACCTGTTCCCTGTTCAGCCTCATCCTGTTCTGTTATTTGACCATACCATTCCAATAGTTATGCCCCCTGGCGTGACGTACATTGACACAGGATATCTTTTGTGTAAGAATGTTTCGTGCAAGAAATATTCTTGTCGAAAGAACTTTTGTATGGCCAACATCCCAGATAAAACAAGCGACATCACACAATCACCTGAGGCTCCTCGAAAAATAGAGCCCTTGGACACGGATGCCATGCCCGGGACGGCAGAAATACCCCCTGTCCTTCTGGTTCAAGACCTGGAGGAGCCTTTTCGTCCTCTCGAAAGTGACTATCCCAGGGAGGACCACCAGGAAAGCTACGGTTTTCGTATTCTCATGACCCTTCGTCATATCATGCACTACGTGGACAGCTATTCTCGCCAACTCGCCACCGAGTACCAGATAACGGGACCACAGCTCGTCTGTCTCTATGCCATCGTGAAGAACGGCCCCCTCACCCTGTCCGATCTCGGGAAACAGGTGAGCCTGAGCATGAGTACGGCCAATGGCATCGTCGACAGGCTCGAGCAGAAGAAACTCGTGCACCGGGAACGCCAGCTCCACGATCGCAGAAAGGTCCTCATTTCCACCACAGAGGAAGGAAAAGCCCTGAGCTCCAAGGCCCCTCTGCCTCTCCAGGGAAGGCTTATACATGCCATCTCTGAGATGCCTGAACTTGAGCAGGTTTCCATAGCCCTCTCCCTGGAGAGGATGCTCAGCATGATGAAGGAAAAGGAGTAGGATCGAGCGCCATCGTTCCCTCGCTATACAGCCTAGGATTAACCATCATCAGGAAGGATCTTGGCATTGTTTGGATCAAGACTGGGGACAAGCCTTGTTCCCGTAAGTGAGACAGAACATGACTGAAAAGATCATCGTCAAGGACCTCTACAAGATCTTCGGGCCTCAACCCGACAGGGCCATAAAGATGCTCAGGGATGGGGTCTCGAAGGATGAGATCATGAAGAGGACCAAACTCAGCGTGGGAATTGCCGACGTATCCTTCACCGTACACGAAGGGGAGATCCTCGTGGTCATGGGTCTGTCCGGGAGCGGCAAGTCCACACTGGTCCGCTGCATCAACCGTCTCATCGAACCGTCCGCGGGCAAGGTTTTTCTTGAAGACATCGAGATCACATCCCTTTCAAAAGACAACCTTCGGGATATCAGGCAGAAACGCTTCGGCATGGTTTTCCAGCATTTCGCCCTGTTTCCCCACCGGACCGTGATCAGGAACGTGGAGTACGGTCTCGAAATCCAGAAGGTTGATCCGAACTCCCGGAAAGACCGGGCCATGGCAGCCCTGGAACAGGTGGGGCTGAAGGGGTGGGAACATTCATACCCCGCCCAGCTCAGCGGAGGCATGCAGCAGCGTGTCGGTCTCGCCAGGGCACTTGCGCTCGACCCCGACATCATGCTCATGGACGAGGCCTTCAGCGCGCTGGACCCGCTCATTCGACGTGACATGCAGGACGAGCTCCTCAAACTCCAGGAAAAGATGCACAAGACCATCATCTTCATCAGCCATGACCTCGATGAGGCACTGAAGCTCGGTGACAGGATCATCCTCATGAAAGACGGCATCATAGTGCAGGAGGGGACCGCAGAAGAAATACTCACCAACCCTGCCAATACCTATGTGGAGAAATTCGTCGAGGACATTGACCTATCGAAGGTGCTCACCGCCGAGACAATCATGAAGAACCCCCTCGAGGTTGCGAGCTATGCACATGACGGGCCGCGTGCAGCCCTGTGGAAGATGAACAAGGCCGGCATATCGAGCATATTTGTCCAGCACAAGGGCAAGCTCGTCGGGATAGTGACCGCGGATGACGCGACCGAGGCCCTGAAGAGAGGGGAAAAAGACCTGTCCCGCATCCTGAATCAGGACCTCCAGAAGACGTCTCCGGACACGCCGGCCACCGATCTCTTCCCGCTGCTGGTGAACAGCAGTCCTCTGGCCGTGGTGGACAAGGAAGACCGGCTCATGGGTGTGATCGTGAGGGGTTCCCTGCTCGCAGCCCTGTCGGAAGGAGTGACTGCCAATGGAAATCATTAGAATACCCATAGGGAAGTCCATCGAACTGGCAATAGACCTCTTCACGGAGCACATGTCCTTCATTACCAAGGCTTTCTCCGAGATAACGGAGAATGGCATCGACATCCTGGTCAACGGCATGATGTTCTTCCCGACATGGGTCCTCATAGGATTCTTTACGGCCCTTGCATATTCCCTGAGCAGGAAGAAGGGCATCACCCTGTTTACGCTGATAGGCCTCCTTTTGATCTGGAACATGGGGCTCTGGGCACCTACGGTGAGCACCATCGCCCTCGTCCTCATATCAACACTCATCGCCATTGCAATAGGGTTGCCCCTGGGGATCCTCGCCTCACTCAGCACGAATTCCTACCGGGTCATCATGCCCATCCTGGATGTCATGCAGACCATGCCGGCCTTTGTGTACCTGATCCCGGCCATTCCGTTGTTCGGCCTGGGGCCTGTTGGTGCCATCTTTTCCACCGTGATCTTCGCCATGCCGCCGGCAATCAGGCTCACCTGCCTGGGCATCAAACAGGTGCCCGTCGAACTGGTGGAGGCAGCGGACGCCTTCGGGAGCACCAAGGGTCAGAAGCTGTTCAAGCTCCAGCTCCCCATGGCAACACCCACCATCATGGCAGGCATCAACCAGACGATCATGCTTGCCCTGTCCATGGTGGTCATTGCATCCATGATCGGAGCCAAAGGTCTCGGAGGAGAGGTCTGGAAGGCCATACAGCGCCTCCAGCCTGACAAGGGATTCGAGGCGGGAATCGCCATCGTGATCATAGCCATGATCCTCGACAGGGTCATGCAGGGCGTCGGCAGGAAAAGCAGGGGAATGGTCCACGCCGAATAGTGGTGCCCGTGTCCTGTCTCGATCAACCACACACTGAAAGGAGAATCTCTATGAAACGAATTGGCTTACTGGTCGTATTCATCTGTATCTTTGCAATCACTGGCTTCATCACCAACGCACAAGCCGCAAAGGGCAAGGTCGAAATCGCCTACGTCGAGTGGGCTTGCGCCACAGCCAGCGCCAATGTCGTCAAGGCAGTGCTGGAACAGAAATTGGGGTACGAGGTCGACCTCCTTCCTGTCAGTGCAGCCGCCATGTGGCAGGCAGTCGCATCGGGTGATGTCGACGGTCTGACGACGGCCTGGCTGCCCCACACCCACAAGCATTACATGGAAAAGGTCAAGGACAAGGTGGTGGATCTCGGAATAAATTGTGAAGGTGCCGCCATCGGGTTGGTGGTACCGACCTATGTCACCATTGACTCCATTGAAGAACTCAATGCCCAGGCAAAAAAATTCAATGGCGAGATCACCGGTATAGACCCGGGTGCCGGCATCATGAGCCTGACCGAAAAGGCCCTCAAGGACTATAACATGACGAACTTCAAGCTCATGGAAGGCTCTGGCGCCATGATGACGGCGGTCTTGAAGGACAAGATCAAGAAGAAGGAATGGGTCGTGGTAACCGGATGGACCCCCCACTGGAAATTCGCCAGGTGGGACCTCAAATATCTCAAGGACCCCAAGAATATTTATGGCGGCTCCGAAGAGATCCGCACGATCGTCCGCAAGGGACTCGACAAGGACAAGCCCGATGTCTACCGGTTCCTGGACAAGTTCCACTGGACCCTTGCAGATATCGGTCTGGTAATGGGATGGAACGCCGACGGTGCAGATCCGTACGATTCGGCCAAGCGCTGGATTAAGGAAAACCCGGACAAGGTGAATGCCTGGCTGAATTAGCGTCGGGAGTATGATGTTTCGTTAAAACGCCTGCTCATCAATTCTGTTATCCCAAGTGCATGGCAGCCGCCCGCAGGGCGGCTGCTTTTTTCATGGCATTGAACGCGCCGTAAGGTCACAAGCGTGCGTCGCCCAGGCTTTCCGAGACAGAAAGCCTGTAAGTACTTTCTCCTTGACACCCCACCATGGCAAAACTATACTTTTTTTCCTTCTATCCTCACGATAGGGGGATTGTGGTGGTTTCGCTTCCTGCAAACCCATCCACGATACACATCTCTTAACAGAGGGGGGAATGTCGTTCATGAAGATCAAGGGATTGTTCATTGTACTGGTGTGCGGTTTGTTCTGTATACTCGGCCAGCCTCAAGCACAGGCAGCCTCGGACACGGTGGTCATAGGCCTGCAGGGCCCCATCACCGGTGCCTGGGCCTACGAGGGCCAGATGGCCAAGCAGTCATGCGAGATCGCGGCGGATCTCATCAACAAGAAGGGCGGCATCCTGGGCGGCCGCAAGGTTGTCATCAAGGTTGAAGACGATGCCGGTGAACCAAAGACCGGCGCACTGGCAGCCCAGAAGCTCGTGGGCCAGAAGGACGTGGTTGCTGCAGTTTCGACCTACGGATCATCGGTGTGCGAACCGGCTTCCAACATCTACGAGAAGTTCAAGAAGGTGAACATCGGATACGGCGTGACCGCGGTGAGACTTACCGAGCGGAACTTCAAGTACTTCTTCCGCACCTGCGGCCGTGACGACTCGCAGGGCAAGTTCTTCGCCGATGCCGTTCCTGCCAGGTTCAAGGCCAAGCGCATCGCCATCATGCATGACAACACCGCCTTCGGCAAAGGCCTTGCCGAGGACACGAAAAAGGCCCTGGATCCCATGATCAAGGCCAAGAAGGTCGAGCTCGTGTATTTCGATGCCATCACCCCGGGGGAAAAGGATTACAAGGTATCGCTGACCAACCTGCGCGAGAGCAAACCCGATGTCTGGTACTTCACCGGCTACTACGCCGAGGCGGCGCTGCTCGTGACCCAGGCAAGGGATATCGGCGTCAAATGTCCCTTCGTGGGCGGCAATGCGGCCATCAACGACGAGTTCGTGAAGATCGCGGGCCTCAAACTGGCAAAGGGCTGTTACATGACCAACGAGCCCCTGCCCGGCGACCTTCCCTACAAGGAGGCCAAGGAATTCCTCGCAGCGTACAAGGCAAAGTACGGCGAGATCCCGTCGAGCCCCTGGCCCATTTATGCAGCCGATGCCGTGAACATTATCGCCTATGCCATCGACAAGACCAAGTCCACGGATTCGGACAAGCTGGCCGCCTACCTGCGCAACAGCGTGAACGGCGTGCCCGGCATCACCGGTCCCATCGGCTTTACCGCCCAGGGCGACCGTGAAGGCGTCCCGTTCTATCTCTACGTGGTAGACGATGCCGGCAAAATAGTAATCTCGAAGTAACAGGGCAGGTGCTGCACCTCAGAAGATCATGCAACTGTTGCTCGAACAGCTCATAAACGGCCTGACCATCGGGTCATTCTACGCGCTCATCGCGCTGGGATACTCGATGGTCTACGGCGTTTTGAAGCTCATCAACTTCGCCCACGGTGATTTTTTCACCCTGGGCTCATATCTCGGCTACACCCTTCTGGTCTTTGGCGTGGGTGCAGCGACCACCTTTTTCGGACCATGGGTGGGCATGATGGCGGCACTTGGTGTTGCCGCCATCAGCCTGGGGATCGTGGGCATCATAGTGGAGCGCATCGCGTATCGGCCAGTCTATCCCGCGGGGCGCCTCCCCGCGGTCGTATCGGCGCTTGGGGCATCCATCTTTCTGCAGAACGCCATCATGGTCATCTGGGGACCGCGCTACCAGGCATATCCCTCGGAACTCATCCCTGCCATGCGCTTCCAGATCGGCCAGATCAACATCACCCTGCTCCAGATCATCATCCTTGCGCTGTCCTTCCTGCTCATGTCCGTGCTTTACTACGTCATACAGAAAACAACCTTCGGCGCTGCCGTCAGAGCAACGGCCCACGACAGGAACACGGCTTCCCTCATGGGCATCAATTTCAACAAGGTCATCCTCTTCATCTTCACCCTGGGTCCGGCGTTGGGCGCCATGGCAGGGGTCATGGTGGGCATGTATTACCGCCAGATAAGCTTCACCATGGGCTGGAACTACGGGCTCAAGGCCTTTACGGCAACCATCCTGGGCGGCATCGGGAACCTCCCCGGGGCCATGTTCGGCGGACTCATACTCGGCGTCCTCGAAATGCTGGGCGCGGCATACATCTCGGCTGCCTGGAAGGACGTGTTCGTGTTCATCATCCTTATCCTCGTGCTCATCTTCAGGCCCACCGGCCTGTTCGGGGAAAAGACAGCCGAGAAGGTATAGGGCCATGAGCGGTAAGGAGACGGCATTCTCGAGGATCTTTACCACCACGCCGTGGTACGTTCCCGTAGGCTTTATCGCTCTCATCGCCGTATACCCGTTCTTCGTGAGCGACTATTTCATCGACATCGCCTTCTTCTTCGGGATCTATGCCCTGCTGGGCCTGAGTCTCAACATCGTGCTGGGTGAGGTCGGGCTCTTCGACCTGGGTCACGCTGGCTTTTACGCCATAGGCGCGTATGTGACCGCGATCCTCAACACACGCTATGGTGTCCCCATCCTCGTCCTGCTGCCCATCAGCGCCTTGGCGGCGGCACTGTTCGCCTATATCGTCTTTTCGCCGGTCATTCACCTCCAGGGGGATTACTTCCTCATCGTTACGCTCGGTGTAGGCGAGATAGTCAGGATCGGTCTCATCAACAATCCCTTCGACCTCACCGGGGGACCCAACGGGGTCTTCGGTATCGAATTCCCGAAGCTTACCCCCTCCATCGTCATCGATTCATCCATCGAGTACTATTTCCTCATCTGGATCGTGGTGGGTCTGTCCATCGTGGGGCTCATCAGCCTCCAGCATTCACGCATCGGCAGGGCCTGGAACTGCATCAGGGAGGACAGCACAGCAGCCGGGTCGACGGGTATCAATGTGCGGAACTACAAGCTCCTTGCCGTTGTCATCGGTGCGGCACTGGCCGGGGTGGCGGGCAACATCTACGCCAGCAAGCTCATGTGCGTCTCTCCCGAGAGCTTCACCTTCTGGGAGTCATGCCTCATGTTCTGCATCGTGCTCATCGGAGGCATGGGCTCCATCCCGGGCGTGCTCATCGGGGCGGCGTTCATCAGCCTTTTCCCCGAAGTCTTCAGGCCCTTTGCCATGTACCGCATGCTCGTGTTCGGATCCATCATGATCATCATGATGATGGTTCGCCCGGGCGGCTTCTGGCCGAGAAAGCGCGGCGGCGTAGCGCTCCACCCCCTCATGGAGGATGCCGGTGATGGGGGGAACTAGGCAACATGCCTCATCCGAGGCGGTCCTAGTCACCAGAGGACTCACCAAGATCTTCGGCGGACTCCGCGCGGTGAGCGATTTCGACCTCACCGTGCACAAGGGGGAGATCCTGAGCATCATCGGGCCGAACGGAGCTGGAAAGACCACCGTGTTCAACGTGGTGACCGGGATCTACAAACCCGAGCACGGCGACGTCATCTTCCTGGGAGAGACAATCACCGGCAGGAAACCTCACCAGATAGTTTCCACAGGAATTGCTAGGACCTTTCAGAACATCCGGCTCTTCCCGGACATGACCTGCCTGGAGAACGTCATGGCAGGCCAGCACTGCAGGGCGAGATCCGGGCTCTTCTCTTCCATATTCAGAACGCCTGCCATGAGGAAGGAAGAGGATTGCATCAGGAAGGTCGCCGAGGACCGGATCGCCCAGGTGGAGCTTGCAGGTTTTGCAGACGAACTGGCCAAGAACATCGCCTATGGATCGCAGCGGATGCTGGAGATCGCCCGAGCCCTGGCGACACAACCCCGGCTCCTGGTCCTGGACGAGCCCAGCAGCGGCCTGAATCCGAGGGAAAGCCACGACCTCATGGAGTTCCTCAGAGACCTCATCCGTCACGAGGACCTCACCATTCTGCTCATTGAGCATGACATGAACGTGGTCATGGGCATCTCGGACTGGGTGGTGGTTATGGACGAGGGCAAGAAGATCGCCGAGGGCGGTCCGGAAGCGATCTACAACAACCAGGACGTCATCGAGGCGTACCTCGGCAAGGACGAGGAGTGAGCATAGGATGCCTGCCCTGCTCAGCATAGACGATCTCCGTATCAAGTACGGAGCCCGGGAGGTCCTCAAGGGGATCAGTCTCCATGTCGACGAAGGTGAAATCGTTACCGTGCTCGGCGCCAACGGCGCGGGCAAATCCACCCTGCTCCAGGCCGTGTGCGGGCTTATCCCCGTTGCCGGCGGTACCATAACCTATGCAGGCAGGACGTTGAACAGGGTCCCCGCATACGAGATCGTTATCCTGGGTATATCCCTCTCCCCCGAGGGCCGGCGGGTATTCCCCACCCACAGCGTGGAGGAGAACCTCAACCTCGGCGCGTTCACCCGCAGGAAGCACACCGAAGAGATAGCCCTTGCCAAGGAGCGGGTCCACTCCCTGTTCCCCATACTGAAAGAGCGGAGCAGCCAGCTCGCCGGTACGCTCTCCGGCGGCGAGCAGCAGATGCTTGCCATCGGCCGGGCACTCATGAGCAACCCACGGGTCCTTCTGCTCGACGAGCCCTCCCTGGGCCTTGCTCCCATCCTGGTCAAGCAGATCTTCGACATCATCCGCGAGATCAACACCCAGGGCACGTCCATCCTCCTGGTGGAGCAGAACGCCCACAAATCCCTGGGCATCGCCGGCCGCGGCTATGTGCTGGAGAACGGCCGGATCGCAGCCGAAGGTCCTGCAGGCGTTCTCAAGGCCGACGAGAAGATCCAGGAGGCATACCTGGGTGGGAGTGCATTGAAAAGGAACTCCTAACCCTTCTCACACCGGGACAAAATCGAGCTGCCCGTTGGTCCTGTCCGCCCTGACGAGCTTCACCCGCACCGTCTGCCCGATGGCCCTTCTCGGTGAGCGGGACTTCCTGCCTCCCCGTGCAGGCATCCCCACTGCCCCATCACCCCTCATGAGCCCATCCACTGGCGGGTCCATGACCTCCACGAACATGCCGTAGGGCTTCACGCTCGTGACGACCGCATCGAACTCGTCGCCGAGGTGCGAAACCATGTAGGCAGCGGTCTTTATCTTGAGGGCCTCCATCATGGCGGTGTCCGTGAGTTCCTCACGGTCGGATACCTCGGGTGCCAACTTTTTCAGATATTTCTGAAAGCGCTCCCTCTCCTTGACGGAAAAACCTCCGGATGTGAGCGCCTGTTTGACGAGCCGATGCACGACCAGGTCAGGGTACCTCCGGATGGGCGAGGTGAAGTGGAGGTACCCCGTGAAGGCCAGCCCGAAGTGGCCCAGGTCTTCGCTGGAATACCGTGCACGCTGAAGGGACCTGAGGATGTGCATGTTCACGAAGTGCTCCAGGGGCCTGCCCCTGCATGCATCGGCAATGGCCTGGAGCGCTTCATGGATGTGCTCCCCCGACGATGCAGCCTTTTTCAGCCCGGCCAAAAGCGACGAGGAGAATCCTATCTCGGCAAGTGTTTCGAGGAGATCGAGCAGATCCCGCTGCCGGGGAGGTTCGTGCACGCGGAAGAGCACGGGCATGTGATGTTTCAGGAGATACGTGCACACGGTCCGGTTGGCCAGGAGCATGGCCTCCTCGATGAGCCGCTCGGCAGGCCCGTGCCGTATACGTCCGATCGATGCAACCTCCCCGACGGCATTTGCCTCGATCTGCACCTTGGCGATGTCAAAGTCGAGGCTGCCCTGTTTCTTCCTTCGTTCCATCAGATGCATGGAGAGCCGGTGAAGGTCCTTCAAGCCTGAGGCAACGACCGGGGAATACCCTTTTGCATCCGGTGTGCCTTCGAGGAACGGCCCCACCTCCTCGTAGGTGAGCCTGGCCGCCGATCGGATGACGGCCTCGAAAACCCGGGAGGATATGACCCTCCCCCGCGGACCGATGACGATCTCGACCGCCATGGCGAGCCTGTCCAGGCCGGGCTTCAGGCTCATGGCCCCGTTGCTGAGAGCTTCGGGAAGCATGGGGATGGCGATCTCGGGGAAGTAGACGCTGAAGGACCGCTCCCGTGCCTCCCTGTCCAGGGCGGTTCCCGGTCTGACCGCGTGTGCCACGTCCGCGATGGCCACGGTCAGGAGAAAGGTCCCGTCCTGAAGCTTCTCGATCCCCACGGCATCGTCGAAATCCTTTGCATTGACGCCGTCGATGGTGAAGAGCACACGCTCTCTGAGGTCCTTCCGGCGACCGAGCTCACATGCCATGTCCATCCGTGCCGCCCTGGCGGCCTCCTCCTCGACCTCTTCCGGGAATCGCCAGGAAAGGCCGTATTTGGCCGTGACGTACCTGAGGTCTTCCCCCGCCCCTGCCGGGACATCGAGGGACCTCTCCACCCTGGCCGTCAGCGCGCTCACCTTCTGTGCCGACCTGGGAGGCATGACCATGACGCTCACCATGTCGTTGTGGGAGGCATCCCCCTCGAATCCCAGAGGAATGACAATGGGGTAGGGCATGGGCTGCAATGGCTCCAGGACGCCATATTCCCGATGCCTGACATACCTTCCCGTCACGGAAAGTTTGGTGCGTTCGACAATGGATATCACCTTGCCGCGCAGGCCTTTCCTGTCGTGCCAGGCAGCGACCTCCACGAGATCGCCCGGGAGCGCCCCATTCATGGCCTCCAGCGGCACGAAGACGCCCTCATCAAGGCCCCGTGCATCTACAAAGGCATACCCCCTGGGATTCCAGGAGATCCTTCCCACGACCCGCGCCTTCGTCTTTCCCCTCATTGGTGAAAAACCCTACCATCCTCCGGGCGAAACATGCAATGATAGAGGGTGAGGCAGAGGACATGACGACACCGCAAACCCCCCTCAAAAAGAAGCGCCTTTATGGCCCTGATGTGCATCTTGTCGACCGGGGAGACCATGCCCTGGTGGAGAAGACCTACCGGAGAAGGCCTCTTCCGGTCAGGATGGCAGGGCGTCTGCTCGTGAAATGGGAGACCTTCGTCTACCTGAAGCTGAAGGGATTGCCAGGCATCCCCTCGGTAGTTCCAAGCGATGACCCGTACACCCTCACCACCACCTTCATGGGGGGGCACAACCTCAAGACCAGGGAGAGGATCCCTGACAACACCTACTTCGAGAACCTCGAGCGACTTATCACAACCGTCCACGGTCGCGGGGTCATCCATCTGGATATGCGAAACCGCAGGAACTATGGCATGGATGATGAAGGGAAACCATACCTGGTTGACTTTGCATCGAGTATCTACCTGCCCTGGAAAGGATCCCTCTGGAAGCTGCTCTGCGGCATCGACCATATGGGCTACCTGAAAGTCAAGGCAAGGCTCAACCCCGGCCTGCTCACCCACGATGACAGGCAACGCTGCTCCCGGGGTGAGACCCTGAGCCGACTGTGGCTGCCGCCCCGGCTGCTACGTTTTATCCGGGACCTCTTTGCCAGGTTCACCCGCTGAAGGTGCCAGGCGGGCGAGCGAACCCTCCAGCTCACGGATCCGGGCCTTCACGGCCCTCCTCCTGAAAAACCTGGCTATCTGGACGGGGATCTCCACCATCACGATGGGCACCATGCCCGCCACGAAGAAGGTCACCATGAGCACCCACAGCTGCAGCGGCACCACAAGGCGGTAGCCAAGGAAGCTCAGGGTGAACTCCTGCGTATTGTTCACGCAGAAGGTGATGATTGCGAGGAGAAAGAGAAGCGACAGCACTATGCTCAGATACCGCATGGCGTCTTTATACCCTGAATCAGCAGGGAAGATCAATCTTTCCTGGCAGATGGCTCTTCACTGATTCCTGGCTGGCCTGTGCATCATAAATTGCAGTTGATATTTTTCAAAACCCCGTATATATACCGCTTTCTGTGTCTTTTATTGACATGCAGGCCATGAAGGGAGCCGTGAATGCCGAAGATCCGTTCCTTTCGGGGTATCAGGTATAACCCTGACCGCGTTGATCTCGCCAGCGTTGTTTGTCCTCCTTATGATATTATATCGCCGCAACAGGTGGAGGATTACTACGCCAAGAGTCCCTACAACGCGGTACGACTCGTGCTCGGGAAGCAGTTTCCCAAGGACAACAAGGACAACAACCGCTACACGAGGGCGCGCGACCTCTTCAGGCAATGGCTGGATGAAGGGGCCCTGTGTCAGGAAGCCAAGCCGTCGTTGTACTACCATGAACATACCTATGCCATCGGTGACAAGGCGTACACGAGGAGAGGCTTCATCGCATCGGTTCGCCTTGAGGACGACGACAAGAAGAATATCAGGCCCCACGAACACACCATGAAGAGCCCCAAGCTCGACCGCCTCCGCCTGATGAGCGAGGTCAGGACCAATTTCAGTTCCATCTTCGGCCTGTATTCCGACACGAAGAAGGTTCTAGAGAACCAGGTCCGGGTCAAGCTCGGATCCCCTGTGATCGAATTCTCCTCCCGTGATGAAACCCACAGGCTCTGGGTCATTCACGAAACGCCCCTGATCGAGAAGATCGTCAGGATGATGCAGAACAAGGGAATCATCATCGCCGACGGCCAGCACCGCTACGAGACGGCAAAGATATACCGGGACCGCATGAGAGCGGCGACCGGAAAGAGCGACGGCAACCAGAACTTCGACTTCATCCAGATGTACCTGATAAACGTGGAGGAAGGGATCAAGATCCTGCCCATGCATCGGATCGTCATCGACAGCATGGGCGTAGGTCTCGTTGACCTGGAGTATCGCCTCAAGGAGATCTTCAACATGGTCCCCTTCGACAACCGCAAGGGTTTCATCGCGGCTCTGAACAAGGGGGGGAAAGGTACGCTCGGCCTTTATGTCAAGGGTATTCCCAGATTCTACCTGATCCAGCTCTCAGAAGAGCCGGAGATCGACAAGTATCTCCCGGCGGATACCCATACCCTTCTCAAGAGGCACGACGCGACCATTCTCCATGAATGCATCATCGATCCCATCCTCGGCATAGGGACCAACATCGAGAACAAGAGGATCATGTTCACGAGCAGGGCGGAGGAGGCGCTTGACATGGTTGCCAAGGAGCAGGCGGACATTGCCTTCCTCCTCAATCCACCCTCCATCGAGGACGTGATGGAAATTGCCGATGCAGGGTTGAGAATGCCGCTCAACTCAACCTATTTTCACCCGAAGGCTCCCACGGGGCTCGTCTTTCATTCCCTCGAATAGCACGAGTGGCCTGTGCCGTGAACGTGTCTCGTAGGACAGCACTCATCCACTTGACACAAGAGAATGATTGTTCTAGGTTTGAACGATGATTCAGAATATGAATCATAATTCTAGCCCCATGACCAGAAAGGAACGGGAGTCGGCCTTCCGGCGCGATGCCATTCTGGATGCAGCCAGAGATGTATTTGAAAAAGAGGGGTTTTTCAACGCGACGATGGCGCAGATCGCGGCAAAGGCCGAATTCGGGGTCGGGACCCTCTACCAGTTCTTTGCCAGCAAACAGATGCTCTATACCGAGGTGATCAAAAGCGGCCTTGACGCCTTCATGCTCTCCCTGAGGAATCTGCTGTCGAGAAAGAACCCCTGGCAGGATAAGCTCACGATATACGTTGAATTCAATCTCGGGTGGATAGAGAACAACCCCGGATTCCACCGGCTCATCTACGAGATCTATTCCGCCCCCATCCCCGATGTCACCCAGCGTATCCTCGGATACATCCGCGAAATCCATGCCGAGAACTTCCGCATTACCCGCGAGATCTTCATGGAAGCGTGCCGCGAAGGGTACCTGGGCGACCCGGAGCTCAAATCCATCATGCTCATGGGCATCATTCACACCATTGCTCAAACGTATTTTCTCGGTATACTGGAAAAGGCCCCGGCAGAGTTCATCGCCGGTATACTGGAGGAATTCCTAGGGAGGGTATCATCGTGAGAAAAATAGTCTTATTGACCGTGATCTGCATCCTGTGTCTTGGAATGTTCGGCGTTCAGGCGGCCGAGTACATGAACCTGGAGGACTCCCTGAAGGTTGCCATTGAACGAAATCCACAGGTGAAGGCCCAGAACCAGGAGGTCTTCATCAAGGAGATGGAGAAGAAGTCCCGGTTCTCCCAGATGCTCCCCAGCGCCGACCTGTCCTATGGGTATGCCCGGCTCAACGAGGCTCCCTCGATGACACTCCCCAACCTGGGCACTCTCGTCATAGGCACCAAGGACAACTACGAGATGAACCTCGACGCAAGGCAGGTCCTGTTCGCGGGCGGCGCCCTGTACAACAGCTATCTGGTCGCGAAAAACGACCAGTTCGCCGCCGAGATCGATCGCGAGCAGACCATCAGGCGGCTCAAGCTCCTGGTCATCGATGCATACTACGGAGTAATAAAGGCTCGGCAATTCATGGAAGTGGCAAAGACAAGCGTGACCTCCGTCAAGTCCCTGCTCGATGTCTCGAACGCATTCTTCAACCAGGGCATGATCCCCAAAAACAACCTTCTCGAAACCCAGGTGCGGTACGCTGAGACCGAGCAGAACCTCATATCCGCAGAGAACGCGGTCAAGATTGCCGAGTCCAACTTCAACCTCCTCCTCGTCAGGGACTTATCCGAAGAAATCAGCATAGACACGGAGATCCCGCTAACCACCATGGAGATCTCCTTTGATCAGGCCCTGCAGACCGCCTTTGAGAGCAGGCAGGAGATCAGGACCGCCAAGCTCCAGCTCGACAACACCGAGAAAGGCATAACCATTGCCCGCTCCGCATTCATGCCGAGCGTTGCGGCAACCTACACATACACAAGGTCCGGCGAGGACCCGGATGTGGAGGACGATTCCTGGCAGGCCGGTCTCGGCCTGAACTGGAACCTCTTCCAGGGCGGCGGCAGCTACTGGGAGTATAACAGGGCCAAGTACACCAGCGCCAAGGTGGGATACCTCCTCGAAAGCCTGAAGAATCAAGTCACCCTCGAGGTCAAGAACTCGTACCTCAATATCCAGGAGGCGCAGGCCCGGCTCCAGGTGGCGGATAAGACCATCGCCCAGGCACAGGAGAACTTCAGGATCGAGAAAGACCGCTATAACCTCCAGGTTTCCACCTCAACCGATGTTCTCCGGGCGGAAGCACTGCTTGCCCAGGCTCAGAACAACCTGATCTCCGCCCGGGCCGATCAGGCCAGGGCCATGGCGGCATTACGCGCATCCATGGGTACCCTCTGAGACACCTGTCTTAACAACCGACGAATGCCCCGGATAGTGGCCCGGGGCATTCCCCTCTCGTTGATCCCGCGCACGCATTCCGACGGTTGACAAACCACCGGTACCCGGTCTTGATAGCGCGCCTTCTTGTGTGCTAACCACATCGGCATGACAAACAAGCTGACCCTCAAGGACGAGATATCGAGGGTTCTCGCGTGCACATTGTCCGAGCGGGCCCGGGGTATCATTGATTCCCCCTATACCAAGCAGATCCTCGAGCAGCTCCCGCCCCAGGAAGCATACATCGTCATCAAGGAATCCTGGGGCATGGACAGCCAGATCCTGCTCCAGTACGTTCCTGCGGAGGCGGTCTGCCGGTTCATCGACCTGGACTGCTGGGAGCGCGACTCGTTGTCTGTGGATTCCCTCATGGAGTGGCTCATGGAACTCTCCGGCGCATCCTCCGAATCGCTGATCCAGGCCTTTGAGACCCTCGATCTCGAGATCCTCGTGCTCCTGTTCCAGGACTATATCGAGGTGGTGCACGTCAGGCCTACGGACGAACACATACCGGACCTCCTCGACGAAGGGTTCGAGAGCCTGGACAACACGTACTTCTATCGCGTCATCAACGAAGACGACAGATCCCACTTCATCAAGGAGATGCTGAGCATGCTGTTCACCCACGAACAGGAACTCTATGCGTCCATCCTCGAAGCGGTCATGTACGAAATGAAGACCACCATGGAAGAGACGTCCTACGAGCGGAGATCGCTACGCCTCATGGAAATGGGGTTCCCGTCCCCGGAGGAGGCCATCGAGGTCTACCGCCATGTCCAGCCGGAAAAGCTCCTGAATCAGGGCATTGTCAAGGGGAAGACCCCTGTCATAACCAAGCATCTCCACATGCTCCCCGAGGTGTATCTCGACCAGTTTTCCCAGGGAGGATCGCTCCTGCTCAAGGCCCTCGACAAGACCTCCGAGAAGACACGGGAGCGCTTCACGTATGAAATGATCTACCTCGCCAACAAGCTCGTCATGGCAGACTGCAGGCCGCTCAACGACAGTCGGGGCATCAGGCTCAGTATGGAGAAGGCCAGTTCGATGGTCACCCTCGGCCTGCGTGTAGCCATGCGGGAGAAGGGTCTGCCCGCCGAATCGATACTGAACTCGATCAATGCAGAGACCCTCTTCTCGCTCGGATACAATATGATCTACGTGCAGCAGCGCAGACTGAGACTGCTGCTCAATGACTTCGAACGATCCATGATCCCTGAACACATGCGTGAGCTGACCGATGGTCTCCTCAGAAAAAGGCCACTCTATCGAGACAGAGAGTTCTCCAGCATCGAGGACCTCGACGAGGTGTCCTTGCTCATGGATCGGCTTGAGGCCATGGCTGCCATCCTGCCGCACCTGAACCGAGACCTCCGTATCCAGGACCTTACCGGCACCAATACGGGGGCGGAAGTAGATCTGGAGAGCATCATCCTCACCTCACTGCCGGTCAATATCATGTGCAGGGAAACATGGTTCCGCCCGATCTCCCGGGACGAGCTCCTCGACTTTCTCTCCCGTGCGACGAGGATCAAAGGCTCACGCAGGACTGTGCACGACGCCTTCAGGAAAGAACTCTCCGGGTATCTGACCACGCTGGAGGGATCGCTGGACCCGGGAAGGGCCGATGATATCGCGGGCATCCTCTCCATGAGGCTCGAAGAGGAGATCCGCGGCATGAGGGACCTTTCCTCCCTGGACCCGCGGTTCATAACCTGCCTTGTCGTGAAGCTCTGATTCAACGATCAGTCGCCGTCCGGCCCAAAGAAACCCTGTTCGACCTTGCATTTGAAGGCCTCGACAGTATTACATGAAACTATACTACACAGCGAGGTGTGACCATGAAGACAGGCTATGGACTATGGATTGGCCTCCTGGTGATCGCCGGACTCCTGGCGCTCATAACGACCCCGTATTCCTATGCCGGGGCCGATCAGAAAAACCCCGGGGACATCGTCATGAAGGCCTGCTCGGCGTGTCATGACACGGGCAAGGTCTGCAATGGCCTGGGAAAGAAGAACAGCGAGGCATGGCTCAAGACCATCGACAGGATGGTCAAGAAAGGTGCGGCAGTGGACAAGGCAGACATCCCCCTCGTCGTCGACTACCTCGAGGGGCTTGCACCGGGGTCCAAGCCTGTCTGCAAATAACACCCCCGGCACGGACGGTAACCCACTCACATCGTTGACAAAGCAATACGCCATGCGGTAGGTGTCCCTTAGCGAGCACGCGGGATACAGGTGTCATGGCAGGTTGGAACCGTTTCTTCAGTCAGTGGCAGAAGGACTTCAAGCTCTGGGTCTTCTGCATGTGTTTCTTCCTCCTCTTCAGGATCATCTTTCTCATCTCATTCAAGGACCTGATTGCCAACGACAGCACCGTGTCATCCGTTCTTTCCGCAATCCTGAACGGCATGCGTTTCGACAGTGTCATATCAACGTTCTTCATCCTGATACCCTTCTGCTTCAGTGCGGCCTGCGGGTTCAAAAACCTCGAGGACCTGGCGGATAAGGTCAGGAGAGTAACCGGGACCACGTTCCTGGCCCTGTCCACGTTCATCTGCATTGTCACCCTGGAGTACTTCAGGGAATTCGGGGATCAGTTCAACCACTTCCTCTTCGGACTCATCTACGACGACCTCAAGGCGACGATGCTGACCATTCTGAAGGCATACCATGTCCCCCGGAACACCTTCGTGTTCATCCTCGTCCTGGTGACCGGATGGTACCTCATGGCGAGATTCACCAAACACCCCGTTCTCCCCCGCGAGAAGAGCGAGCGTTTCTCAGCCTCGTGGTTTTCACGCGTGACGTGCACTCTCGCGATCATTGTCCTGATGACCTTTGGGGCGCGGGGATCCCTGGGCGCAATGCCGGTGCGGGAGCGCCATGCCGGAATAACCGCAGACGATTTCCTGAACAAGACCGTCCTGAACCCGTACACCGCACTGCGCTATGCCGTTGCCCAGCAGATCAGGCTTTCGAGGACAGAGGGTATGAGGACATACATACCCGACCTGGATCTCGCAGGGGCATCGCGGTATGCCTTTTCCACGGATGAGCAGCACGCCGACCTTGACAGGTACATGCTCCTGGCCGCCCGGGGTCCGAAGGGCCCTCCCCCCCGCCACATCTTCTACGTCGTTGCCGAAAGCTACAGTGCGTGGCCCATGTGGGACAGATTCGAGCCCCTTCACATCGCAGACGGCCTGAAAAGCCTTGCCCGAGAGGGGATCTCCGTGACCCCTTTCATAGCGGCATCCCAGGGGACCATGGCAAGCCTGAACTCTATCGTGACGGGCCTGCCCGATGCCGACATCAAGACCAATTACCGTCCGAGTTCCCGATCCCCCTATCCTACGACCATATCCCGTATATTCAAGGAAATGGGCTATCGGACAAGGCTGTTTTACGGCGGTTACCTGAGTTGGCAGCGGGTCGGTGATTTCTGCCGGGATCAGGGCTTCGAGGAGATCTACGGTGGCGGCCACATGGGGAGCTGGGCTTCTGCGAACGAATGGGGCGTCGACGACGAGCATATCTTTTCCTTCGTGGAGAAGACGGTTTCGGACGATCGCCCGAGTTTCAACCTCATCCTGACCACGAGTTTCCATCCGCCGTATACCGTCGACCTGGAGTCCAAGGGATTCACCGAGGCATCTCTCCCTCCAGCCGTCTCGGGCTTGTCTATCGAGGGGGACGATGTCCTGTTTCTCGGTCATTTCTGGTATGCCGACAGGTGTATAGAGCGATTCACCCGGTCTGTGACAGCGGGCCTGCCCCGGACCCTCGTGGTCATTACGGCAGACCACCCCGGACGGAGGTGGATAACCGAGAGGCCCGATATCCTCGAGAAGTACCTGATACCCTGCGTCTTCTACGGTCCCGTGGTGCTCGGGGGGATAGCGCCTCCCAAGAGGATGGCGGGCAGCCACCTCGACGTCATTCCTACCCTGGTCGAACTTGCTGCACCGGCAGGATTCACCTACCATGCCGTGGGGAAAGACCTGTTTGCTCCTGCATCCCGGACTATTGCTGTCGGGAAGGACCTGGCCTTGGAACCGCACATGCTCCTCGATCTCCATGATCAGCCCCGGCCCGTTGGCGTGCCCGGAGCAAGGGGCCCGGTGACCCCTGAAATCATCGGGTACATGAAGCGCTACCATGACGTCCTGCACGGCATCGCCTGGTGGCGCATCATGAAAGGCCCGCATATCGCTACCCGAATAAAATCCCATTGACTTTCACAGCGAGAGGCTTATCATTGATGACTGCGATATCTCTCGTATCTCTCTGTTGAAATACTGCTGCCTTTCATCACGATTGCCGTGGAATCCAGTGAGGCCATGGAGAGAACGGTTTCTTCCCCTGGCTGTTTCGCATCACCACAGAGCGGAGGGACAGGCTATGAAAAACCGCAGGAGAGAAAGAAGGATTCATCTCCCGGACAGTCTGAATGCCGTCATCACCTACAGTGATGCCCTCAGAAAGGTGCCCGGCGGCTACATCGGCGATATCAGCGGCGGCGGCATGTTCATGCTCACCGACACGGTGCTCGACAAGGATGCCTATGTGACCATGAAGCTCAACACCGAACCCTTCATAGGCAAGCCGGTATTCATCCAGGGGTTGGTGGTGCGAAGCGACACGCGGGGCATGGCGATCCAGTTCACCTATGCCAATGATGATGACATCTCCTCACTCATGAGCTTCTGAAAAGGGTCTGCAGCGACTACCTCAGAGATATCTTTCCGGAGGCCTCCTCTCCGGAACGTAGACATGCGCGATCCTCCCGTCATTCCATTCAGCCGAGACATAAAGGTTGCAGTAGCAGCTTCCGTATTCCTCGACATCAGGGCCGCGGTAGACACAGGGGCAAATGATATCCCGGTCTCTTTCCCGGTCACCTGTCGCAAGTCTGCATGGGCAGCTCATATAGCCATAGCGGTTTTTGTTGACGAGCAGTGCTTCGAGGAGTTCAAGGACACGATCCCGGTCGTTGTTGAAAAAGAATCCCTTGGCCTCCTGAGCCTGCCTGAGCTTATCATGAAGCTTCTCCGCTTCCGTCATAGATCCAGCGCCTCCTTGATCTCACGGTCCTGGAACCCGATAATGACACGGTCCCCGTTTATTATGATCGTTGGGAAGGTGAGCCGCGGGTTGTACTTCTTGACCTCCTCGATGACCAGCGCCTTTTCCTCACCTTCAAGCAGGTCAACATCCGTGAAGTCAAAGGTCACGTCGTGATCGTTGAGGAATTTCTTGGCAGCCTTGCAGTGACTGCAGGTGCTCAGGGTAAATACCTTAACGGCGTTGTTCATGGGTTATTCTCCTCTCCTTTTTCAACATAATGGCTATCACCGGCAAATTCAATCCCCTTTCAGGCCCTGCCGCCCCTGCCCGGCCCTCGATGACTGGGCAGGACAGCGGATCGGGGGCCTCGCTGTTGACAATATCAGGGTTTCAGTGGAAAATGTGTTCGACAAGGAAACGGAGGTCATTCATGGAACCCATTGAGCAGAATGTCGGCACTGTTGACAGACTCGTGCGAGCCGTTCTCGCGTTGTGCATACTCGTTTTTCTGATGGTTCGTGGAAAGGTATCCTTTTTCACCGCTGCGTCGCTGCTCGTGGGAGGCATGCTGCTGTCCAGTGCGACCTCGGGCGTCTGCTCCCTGTATACCGAACTCGGCATAAGCACCCTCAAGGAAGAACCGAGGAAGACCTAGTATACTCTGCGTGACCGGGGCGCGTCGGGCGTGAATTTCAGGTTGCTGCCCTCGCATAGTTGATGAAGTAATCAACCCCTGACCAGAGGGTGAAGAACAGGGCGATCCACAGGAAGAACTCTCCTGCCAGCTGGAACTGCAGACGATCGAGGAAGGGCAGGGGAATCGTGTGGTGAACCAGCAGGGGGATCAGCGCGACGCACTGGAACGCCGTCTTGTACTTTCCCACCCAGTCAGCCGGGATGATGATGCCTTTCTCGGCCGCAATGCTCCTCAGGCCGGTCACCGCCAGTTCCCGGGCCAGGATCACGGCAACGATCCATGCGGGGACCCTGCCCAGGGGTATGAGCATGATGAGGACCGTCCCTATCAGGAACTTGTCCGCCAAGGGGTCGAGGAGCTTACCGAGATCCGATTCGATATGATATTTTCTGGCGAAATAGCCGTCTAGGAAGTCCGTGACCATGGCGGCAGAGAAGATCACTGCTGCGATGACGGATAAGATCAGATCGTCACGAACGAGCAGAAGGGCAATGACCGGGACCATGAAGATCCGCGACACGGTCAGTGCATTCGAGATATTCATTGCCCCGCATATCCTCCCCCATAGATTCTCACAAGGACATTCCTAACATAATCGGTTGTCTCTTGGTAGGGTGGAATTCCGCCGTAGGAATCGACCGCGGCGGGGCCGGCATTGTACGCGGCAAGGGCGAGCGTGAGGTTGCCGTTGTATTTCCTGAGCAGCCAGGAGATGTACTTGGTGCCTGCCGTGATGTTTTCCGTGGGATCCCAGGGATCACTCACCCCGAGGTCCTGCGCAGTCTGCGGCATGAGCTGCATGAGTCCCATGGCCCCTTTGGATGATCTCGCATAGGGGTTGTATCCCGATTCCACCTCGATGATGCCCTTGATGACGGAAGGGTTCATGCCCTGGTTCCGGGCGATGGCGGCTATCAGACTGTCGAACTGCGCCCTGGAGAACTTCCTTTGTGTCGTATACGGGGTATATTTTTTCTGCCTTTTGGTTTCCTTGGCGTAGAGCGTCCAGTCGGTGCCCATGGGGCAGTTGCTGAAGTGCATGGTTCCGTCCGGGCCTCTCTTCATATAGATGTCCGCATGCGACGGCTGTGCCGAGACAAGGACGAGAATCAGCACACACATGGAGATGGAAATGAGTCTGTTCATATTCAACTATATCGTCAGGTGAGATAATATTTTTAAATATTTCAATATTGTACTTTCTGTCAAGGGCGTTCCTTCAGACCTCCTGATGCTGAATGGTCTTGTGCCCCCTCCTCCGCGACAGAAACACCCTCATCCTCGTGCCCTGGTTTACAGAACTGCTCACCGTAATGAAGCCTCCGTGTTCCTCGATGATCATATAGACCTTGGAGAGCCCGAGCCCTGCCCCCCTCGGTTTGCTGGTGAAGAAGGGATTGAAGATCTCCTTGATTTCATCGCTCGGGATCCCTCTTCCTGTGTCTATCACATCCAGGATGAGATAGTGGGGATGCAGGCTCGTGTTCACGGTCAACGATCCTTTCCCGTCCATGGATTCACATGCATTGACGAAGAGGTGCCAGAAAGCCTCGACGAGGAAGTCATGGTCCGCATAGATCTCTTCCAGATCGGGGGGGATGTTGACCTCGTAGGCGACCCCGCTGAACTTCCCTGAACCGAAGGTCTTGATCAGGGCGCTCTCGACGATGTCCTCGATTCGGGTCATGGTGAACTCGGGCCGGTGGATCTTCGTGTAGTTCACGTACTCCTCTATGTCCAGTATCATGGACTCGAGGCGCTTCACGTCCTCGATGATATAGTCGACATAGATCTTTTCGGCAGAATTCCGGTCCACCGACTTGCTCAGGCGCCTGGAGAACCCGCCCAGCGAGGTCAGCGAGTTCCTAATCTCGTGCGCCACCCCCTCCACCACCTTGCCCAGCGATGCCAATTTCTCTGCATTGATGACCTGCCGGCGCATCATCTCGATGTCTGTAAGATCACGGATGACGAGCACCATGCTTCCCGATGCCTTCTCTCCCTTGAGCGGCGAGGCGCTCAAGAGGCCCGAGAAAATGTTCCCGTCGGCCTTCCGGAAGGTGTATTCGTTCTGGAAATACCCGTCACCGGTGGTGGCGGCATCCCTGATGTCCTCGAAAAGGTCCACGTTGGGGTCCGGAATCAGCACGTCCACGGGTTTGCCCCGCATCTCCTCGATGGACCCCCAGAACTTCCTAGCCATCAGGTTCATGAACTGGACGGTCCCCCGGGCATCGATGGTGATGACCGCCTCTCCCATGGTCTCGGTGATGGTGACGAGATTGTCCCGGTATGCATCCCCCCTGGCCTTGAGCCTGAGGTTCTCCATCTGAAGTTCATGTTCCTTTATGAAGTTCTTCGCAGTATGGACAAGGTACTGCATGGAGAAAGGCTTGGTGACGTAGTCCTTGGCCCCCGCCTTCATGGCCTGAACCGCCGTGTCCTCCGATCCCTCCCCGGTGATAAACACCACCAGCGCATCGGGGTCCACCGTCATGATCTCTTCCAGGACATCCACCCCGTCCATCTTCGGCATGAGGTAATCCAGAAAAACGAGGGCGGGTCTCGTCTGGGAATACAGGTCGAAGGCCTCTTCCCCGTCAAAGGCCTGCACCACGTCGAATCCATGCTCGATGAGCATCTCCCTCATGGCATCGTTCAGGTCCCGGTTGTCATCCGCGACCATGATCGTCCATTTCTTTTCTCGGGTTTCTTCCATCCTACCTGTCCAGGATCACTACTATCTCGTCATCCTTCATGCCGTTCTTGACGTCTGAGGCCGTCCTCCCACTTGGAAGAATAAGGTCAGGAGCGATTTCTGCAAGGGGGTAGAGGACAAATGCACGCTCTTCCATCAGGGGGTGCGGCACGGTCAGGTGTTCATCCATGATCTCGATGCCCTCGATAAGGAGGATATCGATGTCCATGGTCCGAGGGGCATGGCGATACGGTCTTGTCCTCCCCAGGGAACGTTCCACCTCACGGCAGATGTCGAGAAGATCGAAAGCCCCGCCCCCGAAGGAGCCTTCCACAACCATGTTGAGGTAGTTTTCCTGCTCGTCGTTCACCTCCACGGGTTTGGTCTCGTAGAGCCTTGATGACCTGATGATCTTCAGCCCCCGGTCATTGAGGAGGCTCAGTGCCCGAGCGATATGATCCTCCCGGCGTCCGACGTTCGAGCCGAGGCAAAGGAAGCATCTCATCATGCGATGCTGTTTGACAGTGTGCCGATGCCCTCGATCTCGATGCTAATCTCATCGCCCCTTTCCATGGGCCCGATGCCCGCCGGCGTTCCGGTAGCGATAATGTCGAAGGGTTCGAGGGTCATGATGGAGGATATGAACGTCACGAGTTCGAAGACATTGAATATGAGGTTGCGGGTATTCGAACTCTGCCTCACCTGCCCGTTCAGGCGGGCCGAGATTCCCAGGTCATGGGGATTCTCAAGGGCTGTCTCTATCCATGGGCCCGTCGGGGCAAAGGTGTCGAAAGACTTGGCTCGCGTCCATTGTCCGTCCTTGACCTGGAGGTCCCTGGCCGTGACATCGTTGAAGCAGGTATACCCGAGGATGACACCCGGCGCGTCTTCCTTCCTGACATCCTTGCACCGTTTCCCGACGACGACCGCGAGTTCGGCCTCGTAATCGACCCGCCCCGCCTGTTTCGGGAATACGATGGTATCGCCGGGCCCGACCACGCTGGTGGCGGGCTTCAGGAACAGGATGGGATCCTCGGGCAGAGCAAGGCCGAGTTCCGTCGCATGGTCACGGTAGTTCAGGCCCACGGCGATGATCTTACCCGGGAGAGCCGGCGCCAGGAATCGCTGTACCTTGATAGCGGCGCCCTGTTCCGCAGTGGCGGGGTCCCATGTCCTGAAGGATTTCCCGTCAGCGGAACAGAACCAGGTTATCTCGGATCGTGTCGTAACGCATCTACCGACCTTCATCGCTCATCCCCAGAACATCCATCATGCCGTACAGACCGGGCTGCCTGCCTGCAAGCCATCGCGCCGCGCGCACCGCTCCCCGGGCAAAGTTCTCCCGGGTGTGGGCCTTGTGCGCGATCTCGATACGCTCGCCACCTCCGGCAAACATGACCATGTGTTCTCCCACGATATCCCCGGCGCGAACCGTCTGAATGCCGATCTCGCCTGCCGGCCTTGCCCCGATGATGCCGTGCCTCTCGTAGCGGGCATGGTTGCCGAGGTCGACCCCTCGTCCCCGGGCCAGAGCCTCTGCGAGAGCCAGGGCCGTTCCCGAGGGCGCGTCCTTCTTCATACGATGGTGCGCCTCGACGATCTCAGCATCGTAGCTCTCATCCAGGAGACCTGCCACCATGTGTACGATCTTGAAGAGCACATTGACCCCGATGCTCATGTTGGGTGACATGACCATGGGACTCTTCTCCGCATACGCCTGGATGGCCTTCTTCTGGTCCTCGGAGAAGCCCGTGCTCCCGATGACCATTGTCTTGCCGTTCTCTGATGCATAGCGGGCAACCTGAAGAGTCACTTCCGGGAAGGTGAAATCGATGATGCATTCACAGGAGGCGAAGGCCTTTTCCATGTCGGAGGAAACCGTGACCCCCAGGGACCCCTGACCCAGCACCTCTCCCGCATCCCTGCCTATGCCCGGGTACGTCGACACCTCCAAGGCCCCCCTCAGCCCCATACCGGGACTTTCGAGGATGACGCGGGCAATCAGCGACCCCATCCTGCCGCCGATCCCGACGACTCCGGTTTTCATCATGCACGACCTCCGGGAACCGGATCAGATGCACCCGTAGCGCTTGAGCACAGCCGCAAGCCTCTTCCTGTTGGCATCCCCCATGGGACACAGGGGCAGCTTGAACTCATCCTTCACCTTGCCCATCATGGCGAGGGCTGTCTTGACCGGAATGGGATTGGTCTCGATGAACAGGGTCTGGTTGATCTCCAAGAGATCCAGGTGGATCTTCCGGGCGGTCTCCCGGTCCCCCTCCTCCCATGCCGAACAGAGCGTCGAAAGCCGTGTGGGCAGGATGTTGGCGGTCACCGATATGGCCCCAGTCCCTCCTATACACAGGGTGGGGTAATTCAGGGCATCTTCTCCAGAGAGCACACAGAAGTCATTCGCGGTGTCCCGGACGATCTGAGAACACTTCACCAGGTCGCCGCTGGCCTCCTTGACGCCCACTATGGTATCGATCTTCGAGAGCTCCACCACGGTCTCGGTGGCCATGTTGACTCCGGTCCTGCCGGGAACGTTGTAGAGTACCAGGGGGATGTCGCACGCGGCGGCCACCGCCCTGTAGTGCTCGTAGAGACCTTTCTGGGTGGGCTTGTTGTAGTACGGGGTTATGAGCAGAGCCGCATCCGCCCCCGCCTCTCTGGCATGTCTGGTGAGCCGGATCGCCTCCGTGGTGGAATTGGACCCGGTACCGGCGATGACCGGAACCCGCTTGCCCACCTCGTCCACGGTGATGTCTATGACCCGTTCGTGCTCCTCGTGGGACAGAGTGGCGGACTCCCCCGTGGTTCCGCAGGGGACGATGCCCCGGACACCTCCGGTGATGACGTCATTGATGAGTCCCTTGTATGCCTTCTCGTCGATCTTCCCGTCCGAAAAGGGCGTCACGATGGCGACGATGGCGCCTGAAAACATAGTGTGCCCCCTCTCTAACTCAACCCGCCGGGGACATTTTCCCCCGCGACGAGGTCTTCATAGGACTGCCTTTGTATTACCACAGAATAATCAGAACCATCCACCAGAACCTCCGGCGGCTTGGGCCTGGAGTTGTAGTTGGACGCCATGGTGAACCCGTAGGCACCGGCGCTCATGACAGCAATCAGCTCACCCCGGGAAAATCGAGGCAGATCGCGGTCCTTGGCAAGAAAATCACTGGACTCGCAGATGGGGCCAACCACGTCGGCCTTTTCGACGGGCCCGTCCTTCCTGTTCACGGGCATTATCTCGTGCCAGGCCTGGTACAGTGCAGGCCGTATGAGATCGTTCATGCCAGCATCCACGATGATGAAGGTCTTCTTGTCCGTCTCCTTGCGGTAGAGAACCCTGGTCAGAAGCACCCCCGTGTTGCCGACGATGACGCGGCCGGGCTCGAAGATGAGCTTGAGGTCAAGTCCGCGCACCGCATCAATGATGGCTGCGCAGTATTCCCGTGGGTGCGGCGGCTGCTCGGAGGAGTACGTGATCCCCAGGCCCCCGCCGAGGTCCAGGTACCTGAATTCGATCCCGATACCCCTGAGGTCGGCAACGAGCATCTTCAGCCGGTCAACGGCGTCGATGAACGGGGAGATGTCGGTGAGCTGGCTGCCGATATGGCAGTCGATGCCCACGATCTCGATGTGCTCCATATCCCTTGCCCTGAGGTACTGCCGCACCGAATTTCCGATGTCGATACCGAACTTGTTCTGCCTCATGCCCGTGGAGATGTAGGGGTGGGTCTGGGGATCCACATCGGGATTGACCCGGATGGAGATGGGAGCCTTTCTGCCAAGGACGCCGGCCCGTTCATTGATGACCCCCAGCTCCTGCTCGCTCTCGATATTGAACATCATGATCCCTGCGCCGATGGCCATATCGATCTCTTCGGTAGTCTTTCCCACCCCGGAATAGACAATCTTGGATGCAGGGATGCCTGCCTTCAGGGCCCGGAAGAGCTCGCCGCCGGAAACCACGTCCGCACCGAGGCCGTGGCGGCCCATGAGAGTCAGGATTGCCATGTTGGAGTTGGCCTTCATGGCAAAACAGGTCTGGTGGTCTATGCCGGCAAGCGGCTCCTCAAAGGCCTGGATATGGCGCCTCAGGGTCGGCAGGCTGTAGCAGTACACCGGCGTTCCCACTTCGCGGGCGATCCTTTCCAGCGGGACCTCCGCACAGCAGAGCCGTCCCCCGTCATCATAGGTAAAATCGTGCATGGCCCCTTGCAGCCTCCACTCTCTGTTTCATGTCACGCCTACCGCTTCACCACGATGCGGGCAGGGGTCATCCATCGTGCGCCCCAATGCTCGACCGCGAGGCGATAGACCATGGATTCAGCCTGCGGGGCATTGTCCGCAAGGACCGCATCCCCCGGCTTCTCGACCACGCCGGTATCCCTGACGGTCAGGTCGTCCGTACAGTGGGGACAGATACCCTTGGGTTTTCCCAGCAGGGTAACGGTGGCGTCAGCTACATTGCACCGGATCCTGGCCACCACCCTGCCCTCTTCGAACCGTATGGAACCGATCTCCACGGGATCGGGCTCTGTCGGGGGCAGAGGGGGGAGCTTTCTTCCGCAGCCCGGTAACACCAGGAGAAATAGTATCCAGACGAGAAGGACCCTATTCCGCATGCTTCAACGCCTCCAGGAAGGCACGCGCCCCGGTGAGCGCCGAGCGTACGTTGTCCCGAGCAGTCCCGCCCGGGCTCTTCCTCCTGTCGACCGAGACCGCCGGATCGAGTGCTGGAAAGATGTCCTGCTCGAAGAGGACGGAAAAGGCCTGCAACTCGTCGAGGCCGAGATTCCCGAGATCCTTTCCCCGGGCCATGCAGTGTGCGACAACCTCTCCTGTGACACGGTGGGCCTCACGGAAGGGCATGCCTTTTGCCGCAAGATAGTCCGCCATGTCTGTGGCGGTGATGAACCCTTCCCTGAGGGACTTCTCCAACACATCCTTTTTCGGGCTCATGCCCGAGATCAGGCCTGTCATGACCGCCAGAGACGACACGGCCGCGTCAAGGCATTCGAACAGGGGCTTCTTGTCCTCCTGCATGTCCCTGTTGTAGGTGAGCGGCAGTCCCTTCATCATGGTAAGCAGCGCCACGAGGCTGCCGTAGACACCGCCGGTCTTCCCCCGGACAAGCTCCGCCACATCGGGGTTCTTCTTCTGGGGCATGATGGAGCTGCCCGTGCAGAATGCATCCGGGAGATCGATAAAAGAGAAGGGCTGGGAGTTCCAGATGATGATCTCCTCGGCGAGCCGGCTCAGGTGCATCATGATCACGGCACAGACAAAGGCCGTTTCCAGGGCGAAATCCCTGTCGCTCACGGCGTCCATGGAGTTTCTCGCCGGTGCAGAGAACCCGAGCGCCTGCGCGGTGCCTGAGCTGTCGATGGGGTGCGGGGTTCCCGCCAGGGCAGCGCTGCCGAGCGGCGAGATGGTGACCCGTGCGAGGGTCTCCGTGACACGCTGGTGGTCCCGCAGCGCCATCTCGAAGTAGGCCAGGATGTGGTGGGCCAGCGAGACCGGCTGGGCGTGCTGAAGGTGGGTCATGCCCGGGACGATGGTGTCTACGTGATCGGATGCCTTGTCCAGAAGGGCTTTCATGAATGACCTGAGCCCGGCCGCAATGCCCCGGAGGGCCTTGGCGGTGAACATCCTCAGGTCTGTGGCCACCTGGTCGTTCCTGCTCCGTGCAGTGTGGAGCTTCTTGCCCGCTTCCCCGATCCTCCTGGTGAGCTCGGTCTCGATGTTCATGTGTACGTCTTCCAGGGCTGGATCGAAGGTGAACGAGCCGTCTTCTATGTCCTCCCTGATGGATTCCAGCCCCTTCACGATGTCGTCGGCCTCGGCGGAGGAGATGATCCCGTTCGAGGCGAGCATGCGCGCATGGGCCATGCTTGCCTCGATGTCCTCGAGATAGAGCCTGGCGTCGACATCCACCGACGCAGTGAATTCCTCCACCAGGGTATCGGTTCCCTCAGTGAACCTGCCGGACCATGGTTTGTCCTTCATTTCCTGACCTGAGCCCTCACCTTCAGCCGCAGGGCGTTGAGCTTGATGAAGCCCCCGGCATCCTTCTGGTCATATACCACGTCCTCCTCGAAGGTCGCTATCTCGGGATTGTAGAGCGACTTCTTCGCCCTCCTTCCCGTCACGAAGCAGTTCCCCTTGTAGAGCTTGACCCTCACGTCCCCGGTCACGCCCTTCTGTGATTCGTCGATGAGCACCTGGAGCACCTCGCGTTCCGGGGAGAACCAGTACCCGTTGTACACCAGGGCGGCATAGCGCGGCATGAGCTCGTCCCGCAGGTGCATGACCTCCCGGTCCATGGTGATCTGCTCCATGCCCCGGTGCGCCGCCTTCAGGATGGTGCCGCCCGGCGTCTCATAGACCCCCCGTGACTTCATGCCCACATAGCGGTTTTCCACAATGTCGACGCGCCCGATGCCGTTCTTTCCCCCCAGATCGTTCAGCCTTGCCAGAAGCTTCGCCGGACTCAGCCTCTTCCCGTCGATGGCCACGGGGTCACCGTCGACGAACGAGATAACGACGGAAGTCGGCCTGTCAGGGGCCTGCTCAGGAGAGCAGGACAGCACGAACATGTCCTCGGCGGGCTCGTTCCAGAGGTCCTCGAGGATGCCGCCCTCAAAGCTGATATGGAGAAGGTTTCGGTCCATGCTGTAGGGCTTTTTCTTGGTCACAGGCACCGCAATGCCGTGCTTCTTCGCATAGTCGATCATCTTGTCGCGGGACCTGAGCTTCCACTCGTCCATCTTCCAGGGTGCGATGACCTTGATCTCCGGGTACAGGGCCCAGGCCCCGAGTTCGAAGCGGACCTGGTCGTTGCCCTTGCCCGTGGCGCCATGGGCCACGGCAAAGGCCTTCTCCTTGCGGGCGATCTCCACCATGCGCTTGGCGATGAGCGGCCGTGCCAGGGATGTCCCCAGGAGGTAGAGGCCCTCGTAGGCCACGTCGGCACGGTAGGCCGGGAAAACATAGTCGCGCACGAACTCCTCTCTCAGGTCTTCGATATAGATCTTCCTCGCCCCGGTCTTCCTGGCCTTCTCTTCAAGGCCGTCCAGTTCTTCCGCCTGGCCCACATCGGCTGCAAAGCAGATCACCTCGTAGCCGAACTCGTCGATGAGCCACTTGAGGATGACCGACGTATCGAGTCCGCCTGAATATGCCAGTACCACCTTCTTGTTCTTCATGATGTCTCCTTTCCCTGCTGGAGTAAGAAATCCAGTATAGCTTCCTGGATATAGAGTCTGTTGAGTGCCTGCTCCCACACGATGGACCGTTTCCCCTCCAGGACCTCTTCGGTGACCTCCTCGCCCCGGTGGGCAGGCAGGCAGTGCATGAACACCGCAGAGGGATCCGCAGCGGCCATCAGGGCATCATCCACCATGTACGCGGCAAAGGCGCGTTTCCGCTTCTCGGCCTCGGCCTCCTGCCCCATGCTGGCCCAGACATCCGTGTTCACCGCGATGGACCCCCTGGCCGCTTCGTACGGATCGTGCACGACCAGGACAACCGCGCCTTCCTTCCGGGCGGCGTCCAGGATGTCGCAATCCGGCTCGAAGCTCTCCGGGCAGGCCAGGGTGAGATCGAATCCCAGCATGGCCGCCGCATTGATCCAGGAGTTGGCCATGTTGTTGCCGTCGCCGATCCAGGCCACCTTCCTTCCGGAAAGCTCCCCGAACCTCTGCTGGAGGGTGAAGCAGTCCGCCAGGACCTGGCAGGGGTGGAGCAGGTCGGTGAGCGCATTGACCACGGGTACATCGGACCATGCCGCCATCTCCTCGACTCGCTCATGGCCGAAGGTCCTCATGACGATGGCATCGCAGTACCCGGCCAGGATCCGTGCGGTATCCTTGAGTGGTTCGCCCCGGGCGATCTGCGAGCCCTCCACGCCGAGCACCACCGGATGCGCGCCGAGACGGGCAATGCCGACCTCGAAGGACACCCTGGTGCGGGTGGAGGCCTTCTCGAAGAGGAGCACCACGGATCTGCCCGCCAGCGAGCGCGGCGGGGCCGCTTCCCTGAAGCGTGCAGCCCTAGCGAAAATCTCTTCGATCTCCGCACCACTGAGGTCGCGGATGGAAAGAAAGTCCCTGTGATCCATCATAATCCCTTCTCCTTCAGGATAGCGCGTATCACGGTCAGCCCCTGATCGATCTCGGCCGTACTCACGACGAGCGGGGGCGCGAACCGGAGGATGCGGTTCTGGATGACGTTGATCATGATGCCGTGCCTGATCCCCTCGGCGGGCAGGAACGATATGTCCGCATCGAATTCGGCCCCGACCATGAGTCCCCTGCCCCGGACGGCCTTCAGCGCCGGATGTTCTTTATGGACCGCTTCCAGCTGACCTACCAGGTACAGACCCGTATCACGGGCCCTGCCGGCTATATCGTCCCGCAGCATGACCCTCAGCGTTGCCAGCGATGCGGCCATGGCCAGGGGGTTGCCGCCGAAGGTGGACGCGTGGGCTCCGGGCCCCAGCACCCTGGTGATCTCGGGCCTGGCGAGGACGGCGCCCACGGGGAAGCCGTTTCCCAGGGCCTTGGCCAGGGTCATGATGTCCGGCGTGATGCCCTCGTGCTGATAGGCGAAGAGTCTGCCGGTACGTGCCATGCCGGTCTGGATCTCGTCCAGCACGAGCAGGACCCCCTCCCTGTCGCAGAGCTCGCGCACCTTCCTGAAATAGCCCTCGATCGGGACGTTGATCCCGCCTTCCCCCTGGATGGGCTCGAGCATGATGCCGCCCACCTCGGGGGTCACGGCTGCGGCCAGGGCGTCAAAGTCACCATAGGGGACGGCTTTGAACCCGTCAGGGATGGGATCGAAGCCGATGCGGTACTTTTCCTGGGCCGTGGCGGCCAGCGTGGCCAGGGTCCTGCCGTGGAAGGAGTTGTTGGCCGTGATGATGGCCGGGCCCCGCATGCCGTTCAGGTTGGCAAACCTCCTCACGAGCTTGATGGCCCCCTCGTTTGCCTCGGCCCCGGAGTTGCAGAAAAAGACCTCTGCCGGAAAGGCCTGGTCGGAGAGGATCGTGGCCACGGCCTCCTGCTGGGGGATCTCGTAGAGGTTCGAACAGTGGAAAAGCCTGTCCGCCTGCTCCTTGACGGCGGCGGCCACCTCGGGGTGGGCATGGCCCAGGTTGCACACCGCGATGCCCGAGACAAAGTCCAGATACTGCCTTCCCGTATCGTCGAACAGATGGCAGCCGCTGCCGCGGACGATCCGCACGGGCTGCCTCGCATAGGTGTTCATCACATGCTTCATCGAAGTCACTCCCTGACGATCTGGGTGCCGATGCCCGAGTCGGTGAAGATCTCCAGCATGATGGAGTAAGGCACGCGGCCGTCCACGATGTGGGCCTTCATAACACCCCCGTCCATAGCCATCATGCAGCACTCGAGCTTGGGTATCATCCCGCCGGTGACCACCCCTTTTTTGATGAGTTCAGGGATCTCGGTGTATTTCAGGCTCGACATAAGCCTTCCCGTGCTGTCGAGCACGCCGGCCTCATCGGTGAGGATGATGAGCTTCTCCACCTTGAGCCGGTTCGCAATCCCTGCGGCAACGGTGTCGGCGTTGATGTTGTAGGTCAGCCCGTCATCACCGACACCCGAAGGGGCGATAACGGCAACGTACCCTGCCTTCTCGACGGCGTCGATGATTTCCGGGTTGATCTCCTTGACCTCACCCACGTGACCCATGTCCAGGTCTTCGGTCACGGTCCCGTCAGGGTGCTTGCGCCTGGAGAAGAGCTTCTTCGCCTTGATGAGCCCGCCGTCCTTGCCGGACAGGCCCACGGCTCTCCCTCCCTCGCTGTTGATGAGGTGCACGATCTCCTTGTTGATGCCGCCGGCAAGCACCATCTCCACCACGTCCATGGTCCTCGTGTCCGTGACGCGCTTCCCCTCGATAAAGGTGGATTGGATGCCCATCTGGTCGAGGACTGAGCTGATCTGGGGCCCACCGCCGTGGACCACCACCACCTGGATGCCGATGTACTGGAACAGGATGATCTGCCTGGCGAAGAGCTTCTTGAGATCGGGGTCCACCATGGCGTGGCCCCCGTACTTCACGACGATCCTCCTGCCCCGGAAGTCCCTGATATAGGGAAGCGCTTCCACCAGGACCTTTGCCCTCTGTATGGCCTCTTTCATCAGTGCCTGTCCTTTCACTTGCGCGGAGATATCCGCTGTTGACCGGGAAGGCTGTTTTTTTACCGAAATACTGCGGAAAAGGGAAGGATAAAATATGGCAGCTTAGGCCCTTACAGGGGACGGTAGCGCGTTATGGCCTCGCTCGAGACCCTGGTCGCCTGCTCAATGAGCTCCCGGCATGCGGTCGATGCGCGCATGTGGGCCTGGAAGTCATCCCAGCCGACAAAGGTCTTCCCCGTGATGGAGGCGCAGTCGAGAGAGCCCGCCTTGCCGTCGAGGGAGGCCAGGATCTGCCTGCCGATGGCAAAGGTCTCTCGGCTGGAGGCCTTTTTCTTCCGCAGGAGGTTTAGGTGCCCCACGACGAACTCCTTGATGGTCCTGGGTATGTTCATGGACCGCATGTCCCACCCATAGGCCACGTTCGCCGCCATCACGGCCCCTGCCAGGGCCCCGCAAACCCCGCCAGTGAAGCCCACCCCGCCGTCGAGCACGAACGCGATCTTTTCCAGCACGTCATCGCCGGTGCCGCAGGCCTTGCGTACTCCCCTGAGCACCTCGGCGGCGCAGTGGCGGGCATGGTCCGTGGCGTCCGCCTGCCCGCCGATAGGGGGCCGGGTGCCGGCGATGCGTTGTTTCACATGCGATGCCGTCTTGCCGATGTGCCACATGCACCGGGAGAACCGGTCGCCGGGCAGCAGGTAGCGGAGCTGGCCCGAGAGCGTGTAGAAATCTACGCCGGTGCGCTCGCGGCAGAGCGTGGTGCCGAAGCTGTCCCGGAACCAGTGCACATAGTCCCGGACCTCCTCCATGATCATTCTCTGGGCTGCCTCGCCCCCGGCTTCGATCTCATCGATCCTGGCGAGCGCCATGCCCAGAGAGCCTCCGGTGACCACACCACAGGTGGAGCCACGTGCCACCAGGCCACCCTCCAAGCCGGTGGCTCCCCTCAGGGCCATGTCTTCTTTCCTGCCCGCCATGTCCTGGACGACCTCCAGGGATGCGAGCGATCAGTTCAGGTCCCGCAGAAGATATAGGCTTCCCCGGACGCCCCACAACAGATTTTCTAAGGCCATGAAAGCCTCCTTCATTGCACTGGGTTCATACTACCATAAGCGGGAAGTGATTTCACCTCTTTGAATATTGACACCATATTGGGGTGCGTGCCATAGTGCTCGATCATCGGTCGAGGTTTTCCATCATGGACACGGGCGGGATGAAGAGCAATGCGAAGATCATCGGCATCGCCGTAGGCGCGGTGCTCGGCTTCATCTTCATCCTTCAGAACTTCGAGCAGACCTCCTTCCAGTTCCTCGTCTGGACGCTCTTCTCCGCACCCAAGTGGATCGTGGTGAGCGGCACCTTCGCCATCGGCCTGGCCTTCGGATTCCTGCTGGGAAAGAAGAAGAGCTGAAGCAATTCACATCCAGCCCAGTTGACGCATCACGTCCAGCTGGCCGGTTATGTACAGGCAGATACTTGCCTTGGAAGTGGCCTGGTCTTGGGGGGGAGGAAGTTAATCTACCCCGCCCGTCTATATCAACCCCTACATCCTCTCCACGATCGCCTTCCCGAACTCCGAGCACTTCAGCAGGGTCGCGCCCTCCATCTGCCGCTCCAGGTCATACGTCACCTGCCTGTCCGAGATGGCCTTCTCCAGGCCCTTTCTCGCCAGCACCGCCGCCTCGTCCCATCCCATGTACTCGAACATCATGACACCGGACAGTATCAGCGATCCCGGGTTGATCTTGTCCTGCCCCGCGTACTTCGGCGCAGTCCCGTGCGTGGCCTCGAACACGGCGAACGGTATACCGATGTTCGCCCCGGGAGCCATGCCAAGACCGCCCACCTGCGCAGCCAGCGCATCGGAAATGAAATCTCCGATGAGGTTCGGCACTGCCAGCACATCGTACTCCGCAGGCCTCAGCAGCACCTGCTGAAACATGGAGTCGGCTATCCTGTCGTTGATGAGGATCTTTCCCTCAGGCAGCTTGCCGTTGAATTTCTTGTTCAGGTCCGCCTCAGTCACCGTCATATCCCCGAACTCGTCTCTGGCCAGCTCGTAGCCCCAGTCCCGGAACGCACCCTCGGTGAACTTCATGATGTTGCCCTTGTGCACCAGGGTGACTGTCTTCTTGCCATGCTTGATCGCATACTCGATGGCCATGCGGACAAGCCTCTTCGTTCCCGTCACGGAGATGGGCTTGATGCCTATCCCCGAGTCTTCACGGATATGCGTGCCCATCTGCTCGTTGAGGAAGCGGATGACCTTTGTTCCATCCGGGCTCCCCTTGGACCACTCGATGCCCGCATAGAGGTCCTCGGTGTTCTCCCTGAACACGATTATGTCGACCAGGTCCGGCCGCTTCACCGGGGCGGGCGTGCCCGTGTAGTACTTCACCGGGCGGATGCACGCGAACAGGTCGAGGATCTGCCGAAGCGCCACGTTCAGGCTCCGCATGCCACCACCCACGGGCGTGGTGAGCGGACCCTTGATGCCCACGATGTATTCCTTGAATGCGGCAATGGTCTCGTCCGGCAGGTACGTGCCGAACTTCTCGTTGGCCTTCTCACCCGCGTAGATCTCCTTCCAGACGATTCTCCTCTTCCCGCCGTACGCCTTCTCCACCGCCGCGTCGAAGACCGCCTGCGAGGCCTTCCAGATGTCCGGCCCCACGCCGTCGCCCTCGATGTAGGGGATGATCGGATAATTTGGTACGTTCAACCTGTTGTCGACAAAGGTGATCCTGGCGCCTTCCATTGCAGTCCTTTCTCCGTTCTCTTTCCTCGCGGGCGAATCCCCCGGTGGCTCTCCTCCCGGAGGAGCCGCTGGATGCAGATCCCCTTGGGAGCCCACCTGCCCATGCTACTTTTTCTTACCTCTCGGCAAGAACGCTTCCTTGGGGATCTTCTCGGGTTCTGGGGCGCCCGCCTCGCGACGGGCCTCGACTATCTCGTCGGTGGTGATCTCGCGGGGGACCTTGAGGTCCTGTCCGGTATAGAGCACCTTGGGGTCCTTGATCTGGTCTCGGTTGGCCTTGTAGATGAGCGGCCACATGAAGGAATCGTTGTATATCTCGTGTCGGGCCGCGATGCTCGGCAGGGTATCGCCCCGCTTCACCACGTAGATGGTGGGATAGCCGTCCAGGCCCGAGGACTCCGAGGTCTTGCGGATCTCCTCGCGCTTAAGGGCGATCTCGGTGCCTATCTCCTCGAGCCTCCTCTGCTTTTCCTCGGCAGTCCTCTGGAGCGCCGCCTGGTAGGCCCCGTCGAACTTCACCGCCAGCGACTGCACCTGTGCGTCGTTCCTGTCTGCATAGGCGGTCTGCATGTCAAGATAGACGACCAGCAGCCGGAGGGATTCCTTCTTGGCATAGTCGAAGCCCGATATCTCGACCACTTCGGTGAGCCGCCCCGAGGCGTCCTTCATGATGTCCAGCATCCCTCTGTCATTGCCGTCGAACAGTGCCAGGGCTCGGGCAAAGGCCTGGGCCGCGGCATCGTCGTCCTCGTCATCGAGGGCATCAAGGGCCTGCCTCAGGTTTTCAACGCCCTGCATCATGGCATCTTTCCGGGGGTCTGGGGCATCCGGCACACCCTTGGCCGTTGCGCAGCCCACAAGAAACAGGACCACGATGGCGGCTGTGAGTATCTTCAACATTGTTTGCCCTTTATCATCTTCAGACCGAGATCGGCCAGCTGTCTCGGGTCCACGTCCGAAGGCGCCTCCGTCATGGTGCAGGAGGCCTTCTGGGTCTTGGGGAATGCAATGACGTCACGTATGCTCGTGGTGCCGGCAAGCAGCATGATGAGCCTGTCGAAGCCGAATGCGATGCCGCCGTGGGGAGGTGCCCCGTACTGGAGTGCATCCAGGAGAAATCCGAACTTCGTTTTTGCCTGCTCCTCGGAGAGACCCAGTACCTTGAAGACCTTCTGCTGGACTTCCTTTGCATGGATACGGATGCTGCCGCCGCCGACCTCGTAGCCGTTGATCACCATGTCGTAGGCCAAGGCCTTGACGCGTGCCGGGTCGGTGTCCAGCAAGGGCAGGTCATCGAGGACCGGAGAGGTGAATGGGTGGTGCACCGAGACCAGCCTGCCCTCTTCCTCGCTCCACTCCAGAAGGGGGAAGTCCGTAACCCACAGGGCGGAGAAAGACCCCTCGGGGATCAGCTTCAGCCGCTCCGCCAGGTGCAGCCGCAGGGCCGCCAGGCTCGCGTTCACCACGCTCTTCCTGTCCGCGACGAACAGCGCCACGTCACCTGATTCCATGCCGAGCCGCAGCGCGATGCCGGCCCACTGGCTTTCCTTGAAAAACTTGGTCAGGGTGGACTTCCACCCGTCTCCATCGAGACGGGCCCAGATGACGCCCTTGGCTCCGTGGTCCGCAATGGCCCCCTGCAGCGAGTCCAGGTCCTTTCTGCTGAGACCGTGCGGCGCCTTCACGCAGATCGCCTTCACTGCGCCGCCTTCGGCGACCGTCTGGGTGAACACGCGGAACTCCGAGGTGGAGGCGATGTCCGATATGTCGACGAGCTTCATGCCGAAGCGGGTGTCCGGCCTGTCCGTGCCGTATTCATCCATGGCCGCCGCATAGCTCAGTCTGGGGAACGGGCGCTTCAGGTCGATGCCCTTCGTCTCATGAAACAGGGTGGCGATCATGCCCTCGGTGACGTCGAGCACGTCCTCCATGCCCACGAAGGACATCTCGATGTCGACCTGGGTGAACTCGGGCTGGCGGTCGGCCCTGAGATCCTCGTCACGGAAGCACTTGACGATCTGGTAGTAGCGGTCGAAGCCCGAGACCATGAGGAGCTGCTTGAAGAGCTGCGGTGACTGGGGCAGTGCATACACCTTGCCGGGGAAAACCCTGCTGGGTACGAGGTAGTCCCGTGCCCCCTCGGGTGTGCTCTTGGTGAGCACCGGGGTTTCCACGTCAATGAATCCCTTCGCGTCCATGTACCGACGCACGCTGGACGCAGCCCTGTGCCGCAGGAGGATGTTCTCCTGCAGACCCGGCCTGCGGAGATCGAGGTATCGGTGCTTGAGCCGCAGCGTGTCATTGACCTCGACACCGTCTTCGATAACGAACGGGGGAGTGGCGGCTTCGTTGAAGATCGCCACCTCATGGGCGACAATCTCCACGTCACCGGTGAGCATGCCCGGATTGCGCATCTCTTCGGGGCGCATGGCGAGCAGCCCGGTCACTGCGATGCAGTACTCGGGCCGCAGCGCGTGGGCCACGGCATGTGCCTTCGGCTGGTCTTCCGGGTTGCACACGACCTGGGCGATCCCGGTGCGGTCGCGTATGTCGATGAAAATGAGGCCGCCGAGGTCCCTCCTGCGCTGCACCCAGCCGAACAGGGTCACAGGGGTGTCCTTCGGGACATGGTTGATCTCGCCGCAGTAGTGGGTCCGCTTCAGATTGTTCATGCCGCTCGTCACGCTCGTTCTCCTTTATTGTCTGCAAGGATTGCTGTAATCTCGTCGACGACCGCGGCCCTGCTGACCTTGACCTGGGTGGCCATCTTCATGTCTCGCACGGTCAGGGTGGCGGCCTTCACCTCGTCTTCACCGAGGATGGCGCACAGGGGGTAACCCGCCTTGTCGGCACGGCGCATCTGGGCCTTGAAGCTCCTGCCCAGTGACGCTTCGACCCGGATTCCTGCGGACCGCAGCTGGGCCATGACGGCAAGGGCCTCAAGCTCGATGTGCGGAAGGGGCTGGGCCACCACGAAGCATCCCGCAGGCCTGTCTCTCCTGTCGCCCATGAGCATGATCATGCGCTCCATGCCGAAGGCGAAGCCGATGCCGCCCACCTGGGGCCCCCCCAGGACGTTCAGCAGGTCATCGTACCGGCCGCCGCCGGCCACTGCATTCTGCGAACCGAGGCCGGCGGCCGTTATCTCGAAGGTGGTCCTGGTGTAGTAGTCCAGGCCGCGGACCAGCCTCGGATTTGGCTCATGGCGCACGCCGAGGGCATCGAGGCCGGCCAGGACCATGTCGTGGTAATCCCTGCAGCCTTTGCACAGGAGTACGTCCATGAGCGGGGCATCCTGCATGGCTTCCCTGCATGTCTCTACCTTGCAGTCGAGAACCCGCAGGGGGTTGGTGTGCATCCTGCGCCGGCAGTCTCCGCAGAGCCTGTCCTGCCGGGATTCCAGGAACTGTTCGAGGGCCGACCTGAAGGCTGGCCGGCATTCCTTGCATCCCAGGGAGTTCACTTCCATGAGGAGGGCATCCCTGCCCAGGATGGAACTTGCCAGGTCATAGGCCATGGCCAGGGTCTCGGCATCCGCCAGGGGACCGTCTTCACCGAGTCGCTCTGCGTTGATCTGGTGGAATTGGCGGTATCTGCCCTTCTGCGGCCGCTCGTAGCGGAACATGGGACCGATGCTGTAGAGCTTCTGGATCGGGTCTTTGCCCAGCAGGCCGTGCTCGATGACCGCGCGGAGCACGCAGGCCGTGGCCTCGGGCCTGAGCGTGACCGAGTCGCCGCCCTTGTCCGTGAAGGTGTACATCTGCTTCTCCACCACGTCGGTGTCGTCGCCGATGCCCCTCAGGAAGAGCTCGGTCTTTTCGAGCACCGGCGGCCTCAGCTCGGTGAAGCCGTATCGAGAGAAGATCCTCCGGGTCGTGTCCTCCACAAAGCGCCACTTCGAGGCCTCTTCGGGCAGGATATCGTTCATGCCGCGTATGGCCTTGACCTCCATCAGAGCCCCCGGGCCCAGTCGGGCCTGAGCATCTTGGACGACAGGTCATTCAGGGCCATGTCGATGAGGCGCAGGATCTCCGCCTTGTCCCTGGGCAGCGTCCCGCTGATGGGCAGATAGTTGGAGGCGTGCTCGGAACCGAACTTGCAGTTGGTCAGATCAAGGTCCTCCACGAACCACCGGACCTCCTGCAGAGACTGTCTCTTGTCGATGAGCTTGAACCCGCCGCCCATGATCTCGTCTTGGTAGATCTTCTCGAAGGGACCCAGCATGAGGGTGAGCGTGGCCAGGAAGTGGGGATCGATGGCATTGGCCACCCTCGCCGAGTCCTTGATATGGTCGTAGCTGCCCTCCACGCCTCCCAGGCCCAGAATGATGAAGGTTGACATGCGCAGACCCGCATCGATGGCCTTGCGGCACACTTCGATGATGGTGTCCGCCGTTGCGCCCTTCTTTATCTTCTTCAGCAGCCTGTCGTTGCCCGTTTCGATGCCCAGGTACAGGACATCGAGCTTGCGTGCCTTGAACTCCCTGAGCTCGTCGACGGTCTTGACCTTCAGATTGGTGGGCCCTGCATAGGTGCTGATGCGCTCGAGATTGGGGAACCTCTGGTTCATGAGGTCGAGGACCCGGATGAGGTAGTCCGTGGGCGCCGCCAGCGGGTCACCGTCGGCGAGGAAGATCTTGCGGGTGTCGGGGTAATGCCACGACATCTCGATGACGTCCCGCTCCACCTCTTCGAAGGGACGCACCAGGAATTTCTTGGTCTTGTACATGGCGCAGAACACACACCGGTTCCAGGAACAGCCCAGCGTCACCTGGAAGATGAGCGAGCGCGCCTCGGAAGGGGGTCTGAACAGGGGCATATCGTATTCCATTGGTGTTCTCCTTCAGAATCTTCTCATGGCGTATGTCGTCTTGCCGGAGGATCATCCCGGGCTCTTAGTGGGGTGCGGGGATCGTGATGCCGGGCCGGCATCACGAGGGCGCACCCCTAGAGTGTGGTATCCTCACCAGGTCCCCTAGAAAACCATATCAGGGGAAAAATTTCAATGCATATTCAGGCTAGTCCGGTGCAGGTGCTACTACACCCGGGGATAGTCCTGGGGCTTGTAGGGCTTGATGTCCAGGATGGGCGTGCCGTCGAGCATGTCCACGTTGTCCACGTGGAGGAGGTTCCCCTGGATTCCAAGGAGCCTGAGGATGGATAGCCCGATTCCGTTGGGCCGGTTGGGAGAATTGAGGCTGAACACGCCGCGCAGCTCGCCCACGCCCCGGCGCTTCTGCATGAGGTCGTAGCCTTTTGAGCGGTGGAAATGGAAGAGGACCACGATGTGGGTATATTCCTCGAGGTTGGTGAGCCCTGCTGCGTAAGGCGGATTAATCTCGATGGTCCCCTTGACCTGGGACTCGGTGTAGTACTTGGGCGCAGTCTCCGATTCGGTGAGCCCGCAGTGCATGACCCCGATGGGGGTGAAGGTGATGTCCATGGGGGTGTTGTACCCTATTTTGCCAGGGGAAGGGAAGGCCGTGCCCTTAGAAATTATATCTCCCCGCCACTATTTCCCGATGCAGCGCCTCGTCCACGGGGACATACACGTCGCTGCCGGGAAGGAGCACATAGAGGTTCTCCCTGGCCTGAGCCGGATCATAGCCCTCCTTCCGGAACTGCGTCTTCTTGATCTTGTGGGTCGCCGTCATCTCGAAATCGTCCACGAGGCGGATGAACAGGGGCACCGCGTAGCTAGGCAACGATGCCTTCAGGTGGGCGGTCAATGCCTTCAGGTCTATGGCACGGCCTTCCAGGAGGAGGATGGACGCCATCCCGACCTTGCCGTCACCCGAGGGCATGGTCACCCCGTACACGGCCGATGCCGAGATGTCGGGAAAGGCATTGAGGGCCTTCTCGACCTCCAAGGTCGCCACGTTCTCGCCCTTCCACCGGAACGTGTCGCCCAGGCGGTCCACGAACTGCGCGTGCCTGAAGCCCATGTCCCTGAGCATGTCGCCGGTGTTGAACCAGAGGTCTCCCTTCCTGAACGCGTCACGGATGATCTTCTCCTCGGTCTTCTTCTTGTCCGAGTACCCGGCAAACGGTGTCTTTTCAGAAATCTCCATGATGAGGAGGCCCGCTTCGCCGCGGTTCACGCGCCTCAGGCGCCCCTTCTCATTCCTTTCGGGCACGTCGTTCTCGGTGTCATACCGCACGATTGCATAGGGGGTCAGGCTGGTGCCCACGGTATAATCGAAGTCGAAGAGGTTGGTAAACACCCCCACTCCCTCTGCGGCCCCGTAGAACTCATGGATATGCTCGATGCCGAATCTCTTCTTGAAGGGCTCCCAGATGTCGGGCCTGAGACCGTTTCCCATGATCTCCCGTAAGGGGTTCTGGTGGTCATCGGGTTTCTCGGGCTGGGCCATGATGTACCGGCAGACCTCGCCGACGTAGACGAAATGGGTTACATGGAACTGCCTCACATCGCTGAGGAACTGGCTGGCGCTGAACCTCCTCCTGAGTGCGACGGCGGCGCCGTTATAGAGTGCAGCAGGCCAGCCCACGGTGAGCGCATTGGTGTGGAAGAAAGGCAGGGGCACGTACACCGTGTCGTCCGGACATATCGTGTTCACCACCTTGCCCCACCAAAACAGTGCGCTTATGATCCGCTTGTTGATGATCACCGCCGCCTTGGGGAGTCCTGTCGTGCCCGACGTGTAGACATACGCGGCTGGGGATTTGGTGGGCACCGCTGCGGTTGTGGCGGGGTTATGATCGGGCATGGCCGCGGCAAGGGCCGATATCTCCTCCATCCCGGCCCCCAGTGACGTGCCGGTGTCCTCCATGGCGTAGAGCAGCGATCCGTCGAGGTCTATGTCGGCCTTGGCCTCGTTGAAAAAGTCCAGGCATTCCTCTCCGATGACGATGACCTTGCCCTTGTTGATGTTGAAGCTGTGCACCAGGGATTCGCCCCGCTGGTTCGTGTTGACCATGGCGCAGATCGCCCCGATCTTGGCGCATGCGCAATAGAGCGTCAGAAGCTCGGGTCTGGATTCTATGCATACCGCTACCACGTCGCCCTGGCCTACATGTTTGGACAGCAGGAAATGCGCATACTGGTTTGCCTTGCCGTTCAGCTCCCGATACGTCAGCATGCCGTCTGGAGACTTGACCGCGGGATTGTCCGGGAACCTTCCCGCGATGTCCTCCAGGACCTTTCCCCATGTCACGTTGGTGCCCCCCGACAGCATCCTGAGGCCCTTTATCGCGTTGTACGCAATGCCGGGCAGTCTCCTGAGGATCGATGGCAGCTTCACCATGAATTCCATGGGGCTGATGACAGTTCCGTAGGAAAAAGGCCTTGTTTCACTCATGGTTCCATCCTCCTCGCCATGATGGTGTATCTTCTCGCTGATGCCGGCCTTTGACTACCGCTGTTCCATAAGCCGGGCGGACGAAGCGTACATTACCACAATACCACGCTGGAGATACAATGGTTAACAATACCATAGTCCTACAAGGTCGTCCGCATGGTCCATCAGAAGATGCATGTACACCATTTCCAGTTCAATCATTTCTTCGTCATGATTGCGGAGCCACTCGGAAAGCCATCCGAACCTTATGGCTATGGTCATCTCCACCAGAACCCTCCAGCTCGTCTCGGAGAATACCTGCTCAGCTTTCAATTTTCGGACAAACTCCATAACCCCAGGACCGGTCAGCGCGTCCGGTATTTCCATACCAAGGCATCCGATAAGCGTGGCCGCATCATATATTTCAGGTTTTATACCGGAAAATTCCCAGTCGATTACACCCTGGATTGCGTTTTCAGACCAGATAATGTTCAAGGGATGGTAATCCCCGTGACAAAAAGCTCTCGGCAGATTGTCGTGAACGTGTGCCAGACGTTTTTGTAGAAATGCCGCGACCGGCGCAAGCCTATCAACCAAGCCGGGCACCCGGATTCTTATCTGCCCCATGAGCACATCAATGTGGTTCAGAATGGAGAAAGGCGGGGAAGAGAGAAGCTCATGCAGGCTCCCTGAGGCCCTTCTGAGGTCGATCAAAAAATCCGCCATAGCCGTGCCACGCCACTGATCAAAGGCATATCCTGGACGATCCAGCGGCACTCCCTGGACATAGGGCGACGCTTGCCATAAGAACCCTTCGTCCTGCACTATGTGTCTGCCTTCTGCTGTTCGCATATAGGGGTGAACGAGCGAAAGGCCTTGCCCGCAGAGAAAGTCGATGGTGTCAATAATGGCCTGCTTCTTCCCTCGATCCTGGCCCCTGATGTTCTCAAGTACTACGAGCCCCCGGTCCGGGCACTCCACGACGCATCTGAAATCGCTCCGCTGGGGGCTGCCGCTTATGGCAACATCGTCGCGGATGCGCTTCACATCCAGGCACCACGCTCCAGCCGCCCGGATGGCTGCTTCCTCCATCAGACATCCTCCCTTCCAGACCACGCCTCTCGCCCTCTCTGGCAATACCCGGTTGAAGGGCTCTCGTGCAAGTGTCTCACATGGGCCGGGGAAATCATATACCGCATGCATCGAGAAAAATCCTTGGTCATGTTTGCCATTCTGTCTGGAGTTCACACCTCGACTCTATGCAGGATTGACAAAATGTACCATGCCACCCCATCCTCCTAACTCAAAGTGACATCTTGTCAGAAACAGGGAGTGCCGGTCACATGGCGATCTAATTAAATCAATAGTTTATGAGGTGGTCAACACTGGCACGGCCCTTGCCTTATGTAAGGCAGAAAGAAAAAACAAACCCCAGGAGGGCAAGACAATGATGACATTATGGATCGTTCTCGGCGCACTGTTCATGACCGGCATCGGCATCAGGTTCACCTACCGGGTATTGGGACTCACCCCGGTGGAAGCCACCGCAGTGTTCGTCATGATCGTGACCCTGGTGGGCATCAACACCGCCCCGGCACGCCAGCTCCTCATGAACCTCTTCTAGGATAAGGAAAGGATAACCCTTTAAGGGAGGCAAGGCCATGAAACGCACGAAGGAAGCCATCAACCGCGAAGTCAGGAACCGGCTCTGCAGGATCAGCGGCTACAGCCTGGTGCTCGTGACCATGACCTTCCTCGGCCTGTACGGCGGCATGTATCT